>Ga0136604_1000110_pt1 | contig 48172 bp, 51 predicted proteins | sample AntRauFillE10628_FD_104928 | JGI IMG/M metagenome (GOLD analysis project Ga0136604, IMG submission 104928) | Saline lake microbial communities from Rauer Islands, Antarctica - Metagenome Filla E10 #628 | ecosystem: Environmental > Aquatic > Non-marine Saline and Alkaline > Saline | place...
AAGGTGGTAGGCATTGACCTAGGCCTGTCTCATTACGCCATTGGTCTAATGGTGGAAAAACAGCCAATCCACGATTTGTAAAACGTGCCGAGAAAAACCTCAGACGTAAGCAGTATCAGCTATAAAGGCAAAAGGCAGCGTCAATCGAGCCAAGGCTCGATTAATGGTTACTAAATGCCATGAAAAAGTAGCGAATGCTCGTGCTGATTTTCAACATAAACGCTCTCGAACGCTTATTGACGAAAACCAATATCGGTACGCAAATGGGACTGTCCAGCTTGCGGAGTAACGGATATAGTTCGCGACTTAAATGCCGCCCTCAATATCCGTGATAAAGGTATGCTGGAATTAAAGGCCCCTGGACACTCGTTTCTGCTTATGGAAGCTGCGTAAGTCTCGATACTATCGAGCAACGGCTAACGAAATAAGAAGCATCCCCCGATAGGGCGCTGAGAAGTCACGTTGAATAGCGTCGGGCTAAGCTCTGTCTTTCATTGGGCTCAATAAGCGCGGTATTGGCAGCGTCTAAACTCTCATGGTTTTGCGGGTATTGCAATAATACGGTTTGTTGATTGTGATTATTATTTTGGACATTCACTTGGATATAATTTCTATAGGTCCAAAAACTCATCGCTGCGCTAAGCAGTGCAATTTCGCCATAAAAAGCCAAATGGACTGGGCTTCCGGTTTTGGCGCTAATACTTTGCGCACCTTGCCACAATACATCAATGCTGGTATCCATAGCGACATTACAAGCGTATTTTACCCCGCGTTCAGCTTGCTGGGTGGTCCAATTGGCCCAATTGGCAGTGACTTCAAGACCAGGATATAGGGCTTGGCCAATATAGGCATAACGTTGATTAAAATAGTGATAGGCTTGGCTCACACAGGTTGCACTATACTGCGGCCCATGGGTCAGACATTCGCCTAATTGTGCGGTGCTCCATAAAGTATCCCGAGTTAAGGCAATACTTTCTTGACCTAAAGTGGCGATTGCAGTTCCTAATTGACCGGCTAATTGTTCGCCCAGCTGTGGGGTGGGACCACCTAGCCAAGTTGGTAATTGGGATGTCCAAGAGTCCCATAGCGAGGGATTATTTTCTGTTACAAGCGCAAGTTGTAAGGTTTCGCTTACCCAGGGGATCACTTTGGCGAGTGAAGGTTGGATCAGGTTATGCACTATAGGTTGTAAGGGGTCCCAAAAAAATTTCTGGATAAAGGGCTTTACCAGATTCGAACTGATAAGCGGTAATATAAATTTTATTGCGCCTTGAATGACTGGAGATTGCCATAGTTGTTGCCACTTTGAGGCTGGTGTACGGGGTTGGGGCTTTGAGTGAAAAGCGGTGCTGTAAGCGGTCATGGCCACTGGAATACCATAATGCAGCAGATGTTCGGTGCCTTTCCATAGGGCATGGGTGGCGCGAGACGCGACTTGTTCCTCAATGGTGGGGAAAAACATACTAAAATCCTTAATACTTGATGTAAATAGAGTATTGGTTTACTAACTTATTAGTTGTACTGTAAAAGGTTTAGCGGCCTTGGGCAATGATTAGGCGTTGGGATATGACCAGTGGGGGAATTATGCTGATTAACGTGCTCAAATCAGCAAATAAGCCTTGATCTGGAAGGGGGGGATCCATAAAATTAGACCATAACGTGATAAATTTTAGCTTTGATAGCATGGTTGGAATAAATGAGTTAGCACTTTTAAGGCTAGAATGCTAACATAGCCCTCAATAAAATTAGTAGCAGTCAATTCTGAGGCCAGTATGAGTACAGCATTACAGTTAATGAATACCCCATTGCCGGTATTAGGCGAAAATATTAATGCGTATATGCATGGAATCAACCAGTTAGCGTTGCTCAGTAAGGAAGAAGAATATGCATTGGCGTTACGTTATCAAGATCATAATGATTTAGGAGCAGCACAACAGTTAGTCTTAGGTCAATTACGCTATGTTGTGCGAATTGCCCGAGGGTATTCGGGGTATGGATTGGGGTTGGCAGATTTGGTGCAAGAAGGCACTATTGGCTTGATGAAAGCGGTTAAGCGCTTTGATCCCAGAATTGGGGTGAGATTGGTCTCCTTTGCGGTGCATTGGATAAAATCTGAAATCCATGAATTTATTATTCGCAATTGGCGCATTGTTAAGATCGCTACGACCAAAGCTCAGCGTAAATTATTTTTTAATATTAGAAAAAGTAAAAAACGCTTGGGGTGGTTTTCCCATGATGAAGTACAAGGCGTTGCCAAAGATTTAGGAGTCACGCCTAAAGAAGTATTAGAAATGGAAAAACGTTTAAATGCCTATGATTTGGCCTTTGATTTAGAGGGGCAAGATGAAGATGAAGGGCGTGCGTTGGCGCCGGCAGAATATTTAACCGCCGATCATTGCAATAACCCATCAGAGCAGATTGAAAATCGTGATACCACAGCCTGTGACCATCAGCAATTGGCGGCAGCGTTAGAACAATTAGATAGCCGTAGTCAAGAAATTGTCAAAAGCCGATGGCTCACCGATGAGAAAACCACCTTGAAATATTTGGCTCAAAGATTTGAAATTTCCATTGAACGAGTGCGGCAATTAGAAAATAGTGCAATGAAAGCCTTACGCCATTGTTTGCAAGCCCCGGCTGCTTAATTAGCCTGGGCTTGCAATAACTATTAAGAAGCTGGGATATGACGAGTTAAGCTAAGTCCTCTTAATAAATTAAAGGCCTCATTTAATTGATAATCGCGCATCACTAATGGGCGACTTTCTTCTTCCATTTCTTCTGCTGACTCGGGGGGCAACGTTACCTCATTGGGCTCAGCAGAGCCATTACTTAAATGTCCGGTTAAGTGGCGTTCTTTAAGATTGACCCAACTGGGTTCTTGGTGTTCACTTGCTGTCAATAACAAGTTTTCCACTTCAATATCCGGTAAAATCCCGGTGGCTTGAATGGAGCGTCCTAATGGCGTGTAGTAAAGCGCAGTGGTGAGTTTTAAGCCACGTTGGTCTTTAAGGGGTAATACGGTTTGTACCGAGCCTTTGCCAAAGGTGGGGGTACCTAATACCAATGCCCGTTGATGGTCTTGTAAGGCGCCGGCCACAATTTCCGAGGCAGAAGCTGAGCCATTATTGACCAGGACCACTATGGGTAACCCGGCTAAAATATCGCCATTGGTGGCGTATTCTTTGATTTCTGAACTGGGAATGCGACTTTCGGTATACACAATTAAATGATTTTTAGTTAATTTTTTTTTATCTAAAAATGCATCACTGACTTTTACTGAAGCCTCTAGGACGCCGCCAGGATTATTCCGTAAATCTAAAATAATGCCTTTTAATTGACCTGAGGTTTCTTTTTTTAGCGCTTTAATGGCATCGATTAAATCATTGGCAGTATGACTTTGAAATTGTGAAATGCGCAGGTAACCATAGTGTTGCTCCATCACTTTTTTACGTACACTTTGTACTTTAATAATTTCTCGAGTGAGGGTCATTTTAAGGGGTTGATTGGTGTGGGGGCGCAAAATGGTCAGTTCAACTTCAGTACTTGGCTTGCCACGCATTTTTTCAACCGCTCGACGTAGTGATAGGCCTTTGACGGGGGTATCATTGATTTTGATAATCATATCCCCTGCTTTAATGCCGCCCTTTTGTGCTGGGGTGTCATCAATGGGGGTAATCACCCGAATGTAATGATCTTCTAGGGTCACCTCAATCCCCAAGCCGCCAAATTGTCCACTGGTATTGACTTGCAGATCGGCAAATTCTTCGGCATCTAAGTAAGCGGAGTGCGGATCTAGTCCGGTTAACATGCCACGAATGGCATCCTCAAATAATTGTTCATCTTCTGCGGGTTTGACATAATAATTTCGAATATGATCAATGGCCACAGTAAAGCGCTGTAGCGCCTCTAAAGGCAACGGCTCTGGCTTAGGGGCTCTGGCATGCGCGATAGGCAGGCATAAGCAGAGCAATAGAGTTACCGGGGCGTAAGGGAACAATCTCATAGCAACTTTTCCTCAATAGTGGACTTTTGCCACCAAGATTTGGGTTAAACAAAAGCTAGGTACATAGCATTTATGCCCTAATGGTTAAGTACCGTATGTACGGTAAAATTAAAGTCTAGCGAATTTTAAACCAAGACGCTGCATTAAAGGGCTGACCGTTTTTCCTTATTTCAAAATATAAACCAGGCTGTGATCTTCCGCCGCTATTGCCTACCCTAGCTATCAATTGTTGAGCCTCAACCCATTCGCCTAACTTTGGGTATAGCCACTCATTATTACCATATAAACTCATAAATTCATGACCATGGTCAATAATCAGCAATAAGCCTAATCCGCGTAACCATTGTGCAAAGACGACCCGTCCTGGATAGATGGCATAGACTGGCGTGCCTTGCGCGGCATCCAGATAAACGCTGTGGGGCAAAGTTGCATTACGCCAAGTAGCTAAGTTGGTTAATTGAGCTAAAGGAATGGGTAAGGTTAATTTTCCAGCCTGTGCACTCAGTGGCCGCTGTTCAGGGCTAGCGGAGGGCAATTGTGCCAATTTTTTCCGTAAAGGGCCCAACATGGCTGCTAAGTCTTGGGCTTGTTGAGTTAAGTGATTAAATTTGGTGGTATTGTGTTGTAATTCTGCATTTAACTCCGTTAAGCATTGTTTGCGCTGTAATTGTTGATTTGCCAGCGCTGCTAAACGGGTTTGTACTTGCGCTTTTAACCCGGTTAATGCGCTTGTGTGTTGGCTAAGCTGTTGTTGAGTAGATTTTAGTTGTATCAAACGCTGAGTTAAGTTAATTAACTGTTTTTGTTGCGCATGGATTGCATAGTCGTAATGAACGGTTAACTTTGCCTGCTGAGTTAAGGTTTGGGGGTGCAATAAGTATTGTAATGGCGTTTGCTGCTGTTGATATACTCTCAATTGTAAGCTTTTAATGATCCCTTGTTGTAGGGCATGTTCGCTAACACTGGTTTGTTCTAAACGTTGTTGTAATGATTGTTGTTGCTGGGTTTGGGTTAAGATTTGCGCATCAAGCTCGCGTAATTGTTCATGTAAAGAACCAATTTCTTGCTCAATATTGGCTAAGGCATTTAACATTTTAGCGGCTTTGACTTGTTTGGCATTTAGTTGCTGCTGGATATGGGTTATTTCTTGCTGTAATGCGGTTAATGTGGTTTGCAGTTGCTGGGGATTGGAGGGGGTGGCTAAAGGGGCAATTTTTGCTAGCGCAGGCAACGCCAGTCCCCAATACAAGATCAACAGCAATAGCCATAATTTAAAATGATGCACTCAACCATTCACTCTGTTTGCGTTGCGCTCATAGTTAACCCTTATCTCAATGCATCGCATAAAGCAAATACGGTTAAGTATAACAAATTTGTGCCGCTTAACGGCAGGGGGTATCAAATTAAGGGACATTGGAGCTAAATAATACGTTACCGGTCATTTCAGCTGGAATTGTAATGCCTAATAGTGCCAATAAAGTGGGGGCCACATCGGCTAAGGTCCCGAGTTGTTGATTAAAGGTGATAACTTGTGGTCCTACATAAAGCAAAGGCACGGGATTTACTGTATGCGCGGTATGGGGTTGTTGGGTTTCACTATTTAGCATACATTCTGCATTACCATGATCGGCGGTAATTAATGCGGCGCCGCCGGTATCGTTTAAGGCTTGGGTGAGGCGTGCTAAGCAATGATCTAAGGTTGCAATGGCTTGCTGGGTTGCTGATAAATGACCGGTATGGCCAACCATATCCGCATTGGCATAATTAATGATAATGACATCATGCTGTTGTGCATAAATGGCATCGATTAAATGATCGGTCAGTGCCACAGCGCTCATTTGCGGCTGTAAATCATAAGTGGCCACTTTAGGTGAGGGCACTAAAATTCGCGATTCTCCTTTAAATGGTAAATCGATGCCACCATTAAAAAAGAAGGTAACATGAGCATATTTTTCAGTTTCAGCCAGGCGTAATTGGGTAAGCTGGTGATTTTGTAAAGTTTCGCCTAAGCCTTGGGCATGATGTTGGGGAGCAAACACCACTGTTGCGTTTAAATCGGGGGCATATTGAGTTAAGCTTAAAAAATGGCTTAATGGGATCTGGGGGCCACGGGCAAAGTGGTTAAACTCAGGTTGGGTAAAAGCATAACTTAATTGGCGGGCTCTATCGGCGCGAAAATTCATAAATACCATGGCATCTCCAGCCACCACTTGAATAGGGGCTTGCGTTGGTAAATGCACTGTCGTGGGCGTTACAAATTCATCAGTTTCTTGGCGTTGATAGGCGGCTTGGAGTCCGGCTAAGGCCGTTGCGGCGTTATATTGAGCTTGACCTGTAATGGCTTGATACGCCAATTGGGTGCGTTCATAGCGGTTATCGCGGTCCATGGCATAATAGCGTCCGCTGAGGCTGGCAATTTGGCCACAGTCATGTTGAGCAAACCATTGTTCAAATAATGCTAAGCTAGCATCAGCACTTTGCGGGGGCGTATCGCGGCCATCTAAAAAAGCATGTAAATAAATGCGTTGCAAGCCATAGTGATGTGCCAATTCTAATAAGGCCAAAATATGTTCTTGATGACTATGAATGCCTCCGGGGGAAACTAGGCCCATAATATGTAACGCTTGGCCTGATGCTTTTAAGTGAGCCAGCATAGGCTGCCATGCAGCTTGCTCAAAAAATTGTCGATCCTTGATGGCTTTTGAAATTTGGGTTAAGGCTTGATCAATGACGCGGCCTGAACCTAAAGTTAAATGACCTACTTCAGAGTTGCCCATTTGTCCCACGGGTAAGCCCACATCGGGACCTGAGCCAGACAATAAGGTATGTGGGCAATTGGCCCATAATCGGTCCCAAGTTGGGGTTGGGGTTAAGCCAATGGCATTATTGGATTGCTCGGGTTGATGGCCCCAGCCATCTAAGATCACTAACACCATTGGTTTTTCTTGAGACATCTTTTTCTCCTGCCTTATCCATTATCTTAAGTCAAGTATTGTAGGGGCAGAAGTGAAAAAGGCGCAAGTCGCTTGGCACAAGGATCTCATCTATAATACTATGTCGTGATTCTTAATGAGAAATAAGGTGTTAGATGTCAGAGTTCATCCATTTTTTAATTGCGCATTGGATTTTAAGCAGTGCTATGCTGGGGGTTGCGTTATTAATACTTTTTAATGAGCTTCGCTTATATTATGCCAATCGAACTGCATTAGCACCTCAAGCGGTGATTAATCTTATGAATCACCAACAAGGGATAGTGGTTGATCTCCGGGTAAAGGAGCAATTTAAGTCTGGCCATATTATGGGCGCATTAAATATTTTAGAGACAGAGTTATCCCAAAAAAATAAAGGGCTGCATAAAAATAAACATCAGCCCATTATTTTAGTGTGTGAACATGGTTCACATTCAAGTAAAGCGGTAAAAGAACTGGCGGCAAGTGGTTTTACGCAAGTATTTAATTTAGCTGGTGGACTTAATGCGTGGCGTGCAGAAAGTTTACCGCTCGTCAAATAACCACCCTGAACAATAAGTGAGGAATGATATGGTAGAAACTAAAAAACCGGCCAATACAGATCAAGCAGATCAAAATAAAAAGCAAGATGGTCCAACCTTTACCATCCAGCGAATTTATATTAAAGATGTGTCATATGAAGCGCCAGGGGCCCCAGCGGTATTTAAAGAAGAATGGAAGCCTGAAGTGAATGTGGACTTGCAAACCAAAACCGATCCGCTGGAAGAAAACTTATATGATGTGACTTTACATATTACGGTCACGGTTAAGATGGCAGATAAAACTGCGTTTTTAATTGAAGTGCATCAATCAGGTATTTTTACCATTAATGGTTTTCCTAAAGACCAATTAGGCCATGCCTTAGGCAGTCTTTGCCCAAGCATTTTATATCCTTATGCGCGTGAGGCGATTTCTGATATCGTGACCCGCGGTGGTTTCCCTCAATTATTATTGGCCCCGGTTAATTTTGATGCACTATATATGCAACATTTAGAGCAACAAAAGCAAACTGAAACAGGAAAATAAACGTAGTGTCCACGTTAAAGACTCCGTTGGTGGTGGTTGGCGCGGGTTCCTGGGGAACCGCGTTGGCCCTGCATTTAGCTCGGCAAGGAAATCCGGTCAGATTGGTGGGACATCCCATCAGCGCGATGCAAACTTTGCACACAATGCGGGAAAATACTGCCTTTTTACCGGGTTATCCATTGCCTGATAATATTGAGATCATAACCCATCATCATTGGTCTGATATTTTTGCCCAAGCAGCAGCAGTGCTGTTAGCGGTGCCCAGTCATATTTTTGAATCTATTTTAGTTGAGATAAAGCCTTATCTCCCATCGGTGCCATTGCCCATTATTTGGGGCAGTAAAGGCTTGGCCCCAAGCAGTAAATTATTAAATACGGTATTTGTTCGTTGTATGGGGGAGGCCTATCCTTATGCGATTTTATCGGGACCCAGTTTTGCCCAAGAAGTGGCACAAGGCTTGCCTACTGCAGTGGCTTTTGCAAGTAATCATTTAGCTTCGCTACAGCCTTTAGCACGCCGTTTTGCCAGCGAGCATTTTCAATTACAACTGAGTGATGATGTGATTGGGGTGAGTTTAGGTGGGATCATTAAAAATGTGGTGGCCATTGCCGTTGGATTGCTAGAAGGCATGAATTATGGAGCCAATGCCAAAAGTGCGGTGATTACCTATGGTTTATCTGAAATGATTGAGTTAGGTACAAAATTGGGGGCGAAACCAGAAACCTTATGTGGTTTAGCGGGCTTGGGGGATATGATTTTAACTTGTACAGATAATCAGTCACGTAATCGACGCTTTGGTACTTATTTAGGGCAAGGAAATTCTATTTTGCAAGCCAAAGAGCGAGTAGGGCAAGTGGTAGAAGGTCAACACAATGCCGCCCAAGTGATGTCTTTGTTTAAAAAACATAAAGTGGCGGCACCGGTGTGTGAAAACCTTCATCAGGTATTGCTGGGGCAACTGTCCCCGGAGCAGGCCGTTAGAAATTTTTTATGCCTACCAATTAAATCGTGATGGCGGGTTCTTTGAGGCAGCGCTTTTTTGGTTATTATTCGCCACTGCCGCCAGATCAGAAATGCTTTGCGAGCGTTTTAGCGGATAATATCCCAAATTAGGCGATGGTACTTGATTTTTTTTATCTTCATGGGCAAGAGCAAAGTTTGGAGTTGCTAAGTGATAAGCTGCTACATGTCGGTCTTTAAATAACTGACTTGGGGCCTCATGCGCCATTAGGCTTGGGGGATTGAGTTGGGCTATCGCTAGTTGATAATTTGCTAATTGTTGCGGGCAATCCGTTGCTAACTGGGTTAAAAACCGATTAATCAGACTTTCAGCTTGTGTAGGTGCTGCGACTTGATAGGCAAATTTTAACCATTGCCAAGCTGCGACATAATTTCTTTCAGCCAGATAACTATCTGCTAAATATAAACTGGCTTTAGGCTCACCTAATATAAAAACGTTGGCCCATAAACTTTGGGTAATAGCCGCAGTTTTATCTTGAGTGTAATGGTTGTTCGCCAGCGTAATATACTCTGTGCGCTTAAATAAAGGATGACGACACAGCTGAAATAAATCAACTTTAATTTTGTCTAATAATACATTACTTTTTGCAATATCTAAGGCAACCCGTCGATGCGTTGCAAATAGCCATTTTAAATGAGGCGCTAACACTTCATTGAGCAAGAGTGGGTTACTTTGTAGTAATATTGCAGTGTGCGGTATTTTATGCGCTAACAGTTGATTTAAGGCACTGGGCGTATTGCATAAAAACCGGTTAAATATTCGACTATTTTCCATTAATTGATTTAGGTTTTGGGTAACCCATAAATAGTCCCATTGGGTTGCTTGGCGATCATGCGCTATTTTTAGCATGGTTTCTAAAAATGGAGCAATGATTTCAGGATGCTGGTCAATAAATTTTGCTAAATGCACAATGCTTAAGCTTTTTAACAAGGAAGGGCTATTGGCAATTGGCCTGGCCAGTAGATCAAATTTTTCTGCCCAGCTAATTAAACTAAGACGTTGTAAGCGAGGATTAAGCATAGGATCTTTGATAATTTGCAAGCAAATTTCTACCCCACCCTGGTGGCCTATGTTGGATAAATGATCAGGGTTTAAACTGGTTTTTAATATGGGGTTATTTAAAATGGCCTGCAATATTGCGGGGGGGGAGCGTATGGGCATGATTATTTATTATTTTATTTAATAAAATTAATGCACTTTGGGGCTCTGCAAATTCACGCAATAGAGCAGCAGCGTTAAGGGGGGCACCAGAGTGTAAGCGTTGCATAATCTGCTCTGGGGTAGAAATAGCATGAGGATACCATGAATTGAGTGAGCGTTGTTTTTGAAAGCGTTGGAACATAGTTTTTTCTCTATTATTTTTATTAAAAATAATCAGCCAATTTATTGTTTACACAAAAAATGTTGATTTATTCGGGTTCGTTTAATGTCGGGCATCATGCCAGGTTTGCATATTATTTACAATTATAAATATTCATTGTAGATGTACAGCGCAGTTAAGTTGGTTAATAACTTAACTACGCTAAACAGTAGTTCAATAAAAAGGTAGTTGCCTTAAGCTTGAAGTACTATGGCTTGGTTTTAAATTAGAGGTTTTAACAGCACATTGTTTGTATATGAAGTATAAGCGCTGGTTAATTAGGTGATAAGCGGCTAAATTTCAGTTTAAAGCAAAGATCTAAAGATGATTTATGCTTAGCCATTGAAGATAGATTAGTTATTGCTTGTTGATTACGTATTTGGGATAAGTGGTAAAAGGTTAACCTCATGTTGCCCAAGTGATGTTTTTTTGAAAAAAATCACTTGGGCGGGACCGGTTTGTGAAAACCTTTATCAAGTATTGCTGGGCAACTGTCCCCAGAGCAGGCCGTTAAAAATTTTTTATGCCTACCAATCAAATCGTAATGGCGCTTTTCTAGCAGCTATATATTGATTTTTGTTTTGATTCGCCACTGCTGCCAGATCAGAAGTGCTTTGCGAGCGTTTTAGCGGATAATAGCCCAAATTAGGCGATGGTACTTGATTTTCTTTATCTTCATGGGTAAAAGCAAAGTTTGGAGTTGCTAAGTGATAAGCTGCTACGTGTCGGTCTTTAAATAACTGGCTTGAGGCCTCATGCGACATTAAACTTGGGGGATTAAGTTCTTGGGCTATTTTTAATTGGTATGTTTTTAATTGTTGCGGGTGATCCATTCTTAGCTTTTTTAAAAACTTATTTATAAAATTTTCAAATTCTTTAGCTGGTACCACTTGATAGGCAAATTTTAACCATTGCCAAGCTGCGGCATAATTTTTTTTAGCCAGATAGCTATCTGCTAAATATAAACTGGCTTTAGGCTCACCTAACATAAAAACGTTGGCCCATAAACTTTGGGTGATAGCGGAGGTTTTATCATTGGCATAATAGTGATTGGCCAGCGTAATATAATCTGTGCGATTAAATAAAGGATGACGACACAGCTGAGATAAATCAACTTTAATTTTGTTTAATAATACATTACTTTTTGCAATATTTAAGGCAATAGCTTGCTCTGTTGTAAATAGCCATTTTAAATGAGGCGCTAATACTTTATGGAGCAAGAGCGGATTATTATATAGCAATATTTTGGTGTACGGTATTTTATGCGCTAACAGTTGATTTAAGGCACTGGGGGTATTGCGCAAAAACCTGTTAAATATTTGACTATTTTGCATTAATTGATTTAAGTTTTGAATAACCCATAAGTAGTCCCATTGGGTTGCTTGGCGAGTATTCGCTATTTTTAGCATGGTTTCTAAAAATGGAGCAATGATTTCAGGATGCTGGTCAATAAATTTTGTTAAATGCACAACGCTTAAACTTTTTAATAAGGAAGGGGCCCCGGCAATTGGCCTGGCCAGTGGTTCAAATTTTTCTGCCCAGCTAATTAAACTAGGACGTTCTAAGCGAGAATTAAGCTCAGGATCTCTGATGATTTGCAAGCAAACTTGTAACCCACCTTTATGGCCCATAGTAGATAAATGGTTAGGGCTTAAACTGGTTTTTAATATGGAGTTATTTAAAATTGCTTGCAATACTGCTGGGGGGGGCATATAAGCACTGTTATTAATTATTTTATTTAATAAAGTTAATGCGTTTTGGGGCTCTGCAAATTCACGCAGCATAGTAGCGGCTTTAAGGACTTTACCAGAGTCTAAGCGTTGCATAATTTGCTCTGGGGTAGAAATAGCATGAGGATGCAATGAATTAGTGGAGTTTTGAGTTTTACGGCGTTTGAACATAGATTTTTCCCTATTATTTTATTAAATAATAATCAGCCAATATATTGCATATGCAAAAAAGATTGATTTATTCTGGGTCTTTCAATGCCTGGTATGGTGCCAGGTTTACAAATTATTTACAACGATAAATATTTATTATAGAGGCACTGTATCGTTAAGCCGGTTAATGGCTTAACGAGGTTAAACAGTAGTTCAATCAAGAGGTAGTTAACTCAGGCGTGATACTTAAGTTGAGGGTCATTAATTTAATTTTAGATGGCGTAACGCCATTATGTCCTGCATGTTTTGATCTAATTGGGTATGGTTTAAGCTTGAAGTACTATGGCTTGGTTTTAAATCATGGTATTTAAAATGCACCCTATTTGTATATGAGGCATAACGGTTGGCGCTGGGGCAGGCCTGGCTAATTAAGTTATAAGCAGCTAAACGCCTTAGTTGAAATAAGGGATCTAAAGGTTCTAAAGATGATTTATGCTTAGTTGCTAAGGATAAATTGGTTATTGCTGCTTCATAATGGGTTAATTGTTCTGGTGCTTTAAGCGCTAAATGCGCTAAAAATTTTTCACTAAAATGTTGGGTTTTATCCGCACCTAATACCTGATAAGCAAAGTGTAACCATTTCCAAACAGTAGGATAATTTTTTTCATAAAGAAAAATATTTGCTAAATAAAGACTGGCTTTAGCATCGCCTAAAATAAAAATATGTGCCAATAAAGCTTTAGCCGTAGGTAAATCTTTTAATTCCTTAAAATAATAATTGACTAAATAAGCATAATCTTTAATAGAAAATAATGAATGGTGACACAGTTTTTCTATATCGACATTGATTTTGTTTAATAATTTTGGAGATTTTGCAATATCTAAAGCTAAACGTCGACTGGTTGCAAAAATTTCTTTTAAATGTGAGGGCTGAATATATGCTAAACATTGTGGGTTATTATATAGCAATAGCTGTGCATTAGCTGAGTAAGATAATACTTGATTTAATACATCAGGAGTGTTCAGTAAAAATTGTTGAAAGTAACGATTAGATCCAATGAGTTGATTAAGTCTTTGTTGGGCCCATAAGCGTTCCCATTTTCCAACATGCGGGCTATGTGCCATTTCAGTTAGGGTAGAAAAAAATAATGTTGTCATTTGGGGATAATCTTGGATAAAATTAGTCAAATGCTTAACTGATAGCCCTTTTAAAATATCTGGGGAAGAGGCCACACGCCAGGCCAGGGAGGGAAATCGTTGCGCCCAATTTAAGATAGAAGGTCGGCATAACCGTACGTTTAAATCGGGATCTTTAAGGATTTTTAAACATATATCAAGTTCACCATCATTGCCTATTTTTAATAAATGATTAGGACTTAAACTAATTTTTAATAAGGGGTTAGCTAAAATAGCTTCTAACATTGCTACAGGTAGGCAAGCTACGTTATTCAGCAATTCGTTTAATAAGTGTAAGCTATATTTAGGCTGGTTAAATTTTTGTAATAATTGTGCAGCGTTTGCATAATGACCTTGTTGAAACGCGGTTAAAATTTGCTCAGTGCTGTAGTGGAGATGTCCTACATATGATTTTGTTCCATAACTTATTCTGCGTTTTGCATAATTTAACATCCATCACTCCTTGTTTTTTTATCTGTGGTAAGCAGTGTACGAATTATTACTTGGGGTGCAATACTGGATAATTAAGCTGTAGGCATAGCGCATACGCTCCAAGTTAGGAATGACTCTGGTTTTTAGGCATAAAAACCGGGATAATTGCCGCAAAATTAATCTTAAATAGTGGTAAATTATGTTGCATATTGCGCTTTATGAGCCCAAGATTGCGCCCAATACTGGTAATATTATCAGGTTAGCGGCCAACAATGGTGCCACTTTACATTTGATTGAACCCTTAGGTTTTGATTTTTCCGCTAAACCATTACAACGGGCTGGTTTGGATTATCATGATATTTCCAAAGTTATTCGTCATAGTAACTTTAGCGCATTTCGTCAGGCAATGGCAGGGCATCGAATTTTGCTTTGTAGCACCAAAGCACAGCAAGCTTATGATAAAATGCATTACCAAGCCCAAGATGTCTTATTATTTGGCTCAGAAACCCATGGTTTGCCTGACTCAGTGATGCAAACCATTGCCCCAGAGTACTGGTTAAAGATCCCTATGCAGCCCAATAATCGTAGCCTTAATTTAGCCAATGCCGTAGCGATTATTAGTTATGAGGCATGGCGTCAGCATGGCTTTATTGGTGCACAATGCAGTTTAAATGCTAAGTATAAAGCAAATAATTGATCAATCAGCTACGCTTAAACTTGTTTTTATTTTATTTGATCTATCTTTTATCTAGTAATAGGAAATACTTATGTCTAAAACAATACGCTTTATCACCTTGTGTTTATTGAGTGTGCCCACAGTTAACTTATTGGGCTGTGCGGTAATGGATAATCAAGAAGCAATGCAACGCGCTGATCGCGCCTTAGCGCAAGCAGAGTTAGCTAATCAACGTGTGGATAAATTAATGGATGTGTATAAAGGTAAATAGTAAATCTATCCCCGGCCGTTAAGCCGGGGTCGATGCATCTAGCGATACCCAATAAACTCGGGTATGCCACTGGCGCGATTTTTTATTTTTTTGATTTGTTGTAAATTGCCTGTCGTTGCTGCTAATCCCAGCTTAGTGGCACGTTGTATTGCTTGTTGTGAAAAGTTTTGGCTTTTATAGAGATCTTCACTTAGTGGGACATGTGCTTCTAAATAAATTTTTTGTCCAATATAACCAATTTTATTAGGTTTATGTATCACCGTCACCAAATCACCTACTTTAACTTTGGAATATAAGCGTTCAATATCTGCAGCATACATTCTAATGCAACCATGGCTACTGCGGATCCCCACGCCTTGGGGATTGGGAGTACCATGAATGACAATGCTTTTTTCGCTAAACCCTAAACTAATGGCATGGCGTCCTAAAGGATTTTTAGGGCCTGGTGGCATGGTAGCAGGAAGAATTTTCCCATTTTTGGCATGCTTATCTAAAATAGATTGTGGTACCACCCAAGTTGGATTAGTACGCATACGCGTAATTTCAGTCTTACCAATGGGGGTATGCCAACCATCTTTGCCGATCCCCACCGGATAAGTACTGACTTGCTTGCCATTAGGGTGATAAAAGTACAAGCGCATTTCAGAAAGGTTCACTACAATCCCTTGGCGTGGGCCAGGAGGTAAAATAAATTGTGAAGGGATCACTAATTGGGTCCCTGGCTCAGGAAATAAAAATGAGACTTTAGGGTTTGCTTCTACCATTTCATAGCCCCCAATATTATATTGTTGGCCAATGTTAGCTAAAGTGTCACCTGCTTGAACTGTTACATGTTGAATTTCACCCACAATATTACTGTTACTAGGAATATCAAAGGTTAATGCCATGGCACTAGGTACAGTTATTCCCAAGCTAGCAATAAGTACAGCTAGGAATTTAATCGAGGCTAAGGTGTATTGGCTAAGACAATATTTCATAACAATTAAAACCTATATTGATAATAAACATGCTTACTAATTATCGGAGCCAATAACTATTTGCTTGAGGAAAATAAAAAATAAAGGATATCGACTAGAATTAGAGCAATAGCATTAGAATAACAAGGAACTAAGATGATCGAAAAGCAATCATCAACTATAAAAGGATGGCAGCAGTGGTTAGCCAAAAAATGCCCAAGTTATATGCCAGTAGTTACCAAATTGGCGGTAGCGATTGAAGCGCAAGGGCTAAGTATCGCGCAAATTAAATATCCAGCAAAAAAACCAGTACTGGGTTTTTGTGAATACTTGGCTAATTATAGTAATCAAATTGAAAAATTAAAAAAAATATTGCAAAGCCATAAAATTAAAGCAAAAGCTTGTTATTTGGTATTAGGACCCACCTTATATCATTCTTTTTTAATTGAACGACCAGCGGTTGGGGACAAAGAATTAAGACCAGCCATTAGTTGGCGAGTTATTGAATATATTGATCAAAATCCTGAATCACTATTAATTGATTATATTGAAATGCCTATGCGTGAGCAAAGCCATAGTAAGCAAATGCTATTGGTGGTTGTGGTCCAAAAAGCATTGATTGAAGAAAAATTAAATTTATTAAATAAACTAAAGCTTAAGCCAGTTGCCATTGATGTGGCAGGATTAGCATTACGCAATTTAATCCATCAATTACCCGTTAAACATAATAGCCAAGCGATATTAAAAATTGATGCAACCCAATGTCAATTGGTTATTGTAAGAAATGGGATGACTTTATTGTTACGTGATTTAGAAATTAGCCACTTTGCGATTGTGCAGGGGTTTAAAGATCCAGCCAGTAACGGTATACAAAAGCTAGCTTTAGAGATACAGCGCTCTTTGGATTATTGCTCTACGTATATTATGGATGCCTCACGAGCCAATATTATTATTTTGCCTGAGCCAGAATTTGACTCAGCATTAATCGATAATCTCGCACAAGTATTAGGTATGCCAGTTAACTTTTTTAATCAAGCAGCAATCATCTCTGAGCAATCAGCTCAAGCATTGCCAGTAGATTTAGCACATTGTTGGTATGCCATAGGTGGCGCGTTAAGAGGCAGCAAATGAAGCAAGACATTAATTTACTGGTTCAATATCATACCCAAAAAATGGGTTTAACCGTGCGTCAAATTATTATGTTATGGGCAATGTTGTTGATAAGCTTAATTATCTTGGCTTTTTATATTCGCTACGACTATCACTGTTATCAAGATAACTTGCAACAATTAACCATCACTTATCAACAGCATAAACAAAGTTTACAACTGCAACATGCCAAGCTTAATCAGCTTAACTTAGCGATTAACCAAGTGCCGTTAACCGAAAGTGTGAACCCAATATGGTCAGCGTTGCCACAAAGCCTACCTAGCCCGATGGTGCAAAGGCTAGAACAATTGCTCGATGCCCCATTACCTGGAATTACTATTACCCAATTTAAAGTAGACCATCAAGCCAATCTCTTATTGCAAGGCACGGCCAGTAACGTCACGCAACTTCAAGTATTTTTAAATAGTTTAACCAATAAGCCTAATTTTAAAGAGCAATTTTTTTCAACGATTTATTTACAGCGACTAAGTGAAAATGAGTCAGAATTTGAATTTAAGTTAACGGCGGCAAATGATGAGTAACTTAAAAAAACAGCTAAGTAGTTTAAGTAAAAAAGTGGCGCAATGTACTTTTAGGGAGCGGGTATGGATATTGATTTTAGGTGTGGTAATAATTTGGGTAATGCTGCAAGTTATTTATTTAAATCCAATTTTAGAAGATAATTATCAGCTAAAAAACAAGATTGATAACCTACAATTAAAAAATAAACAGTTCGCGCAAGATAGTCTTGAGTTAGAAGTTGCCTTGAAAACTAAACAAAAAAAACTTAAGCAAGTCCAGCAACAATATCAACAGCAAGTAGCGCAACGCCAGCAACAATATGCTATGTTGCAAAAGCAAATGGTTAATGTCAAACAAGTAGTAGTTTTGTTGCAAAAAATGTTGAAATCTAGTAATGAAATAAAAATTAATACTATAGAAAATCAACATCCTGCGCAATTGCTTGCCCTGGAAAATCAACATGTTAATTATCCTAACTATTACCAGCATCAATTAAATATAGATTTATTAGGTAGTTATCCACAAATTATTGATTACTTAAAAAAATTAGAGAAAGCAAAATTTATTATTGATGAGTTATCTATGCAAACTATAAATCATGAATATAAAGTATCACTAAAAGTTAGCTTTTATAGTGACAATCAGCAATTAATGGTATTTTAATCGCTATGAAAAAATTAAGACTAGGTGATTTACTACAACAACATCAAGTAATTAGCGCTGAGCAATTAAGTAAAAGCTTAAGTGAGCAGCAAGCCAGTGGTCGCAGATTAGGCAATATTTTAATTGAGCGCGGTCTAATTGATGAGACGCGGCTATTAAAGTTTATTGCCGCGCAGTTACATATAAAATTTTGGGAACTTAATAACTATCGTTTTAATGCTGAGGTGATTAAACATATCCCCGAAACTGTAGCACGGCGCTATCATGCAATTCCGTTAGAAAAACATGATAATTATTATTTGGTGGCGATGGCCGATCCCACGGATTTAGCCGGCATTGATGAATTGTCCAGACAGCTTAAGTTAAGTATAAAAATTGTAGTGGCGCGTGAAGCAGATATCTTAAGAATTATTGATGAAGTCTTTCGTCGCACCGATGAAATTATTAGTTTAGCTGGAGAATTAGAAGAAAAAATTGGAACTCTAAAAATATATGAAGATTTAGAGGATACTGAAAAAGAAGCGCCAATTTTAAAATTGCTTTATTCTATTTTTGAAGATGCAATTCAAGTAAATGCTTCAGATATTCATATTGAACCAGACCAAGAAAAAATTCGGATCCGTTTGCGAGTCGATGGTATTTTACATGAACAAGTAATTGAAGGGCAGAGTATTTTAGCCGCATTAGGGTTAAGAATTAAATTAATGGCTCAGCTAAATATTTCAGAGCGACGTTTGCCACAAGATGGTCGATTTTCGATTAAAGTTAAAGAAAAAAATATTGATGTACGAGTTGCAACCATGCCGGTACAAGGTGGTGAGGCGTTAGTAATGCGCTTATTAGACCAATCACAACGCGTACTAAAGCTAGAGCAGCTCGGGGTTCCAGTTAATTTATTGCCTGTTTTGCGTAGTCAATTAAGAAAACCGCATGGCATGATTTTAGTGACCGGTCCTACTGGTAGCGGTAAAACCACTACGCTTTATGCCGGGTTATCTGAACTTAATGTGGCCAGCAAAAAAATTGTGACGATTGAAGATCCGGTAGAATATAAATTTAACCGAGTCAATCAAGTTCAGGTGCAATCCAATATTGATTTAAGTTTTTCTAAAATTTTACGCTCAGTTTTACGCCATGATCCTGATATTATTATGGTAGGAGAAATTAGAGATGAAGAAACGGCAACCATTGCTTTGCGTGCTGCGTTAACCGGGCATTTAGTGTTAACCACTTTGCATACCAACAATGCCATCAGTAGTCCAGCGCGCTTACTAGAAATGGGGGTGGCGCCTTATTTAGTGGCGTCAGCATTAAGTTTGGTGGTTGCACAACGATTAGTGAAAAGGGTTTGTCGCAGTTGTCAGCAAGTGTATCGCCCAACGACTAGTGATTTAATAATTTTAGATAAGTTAATGGGAACCTCGGCTAATGGTATTCATTTTTTGCAGGGTAAAGGCTGTGAACAATGTTATATGACCGGCTATCGAGGCAGAATTGGGGTATATGAAATTTTAGAAATGAATGAGCCCATGACGCAAGGGTTGCGTAATCAAGACACTAATTTGTTTGTGCAAAGTGCTAAACAAAATAAATTATATCGCTCTTTGGCCCATTGGGCGCTCGATTATGCCTGTGAAGGCATTACTAGTTTAGCAGAGGTATTTAGATTAATTCATCAAGTTGAGGATGAAACTTAATGCCTAGTTATTTATATAAAGGAACTAATAAATCAGGGAAAACCATTGTTGGTATCATTGAAGCCAGTTCTCCAATTAGTGTGGCTAAACATTTATCTCGTATTGAGATAACCCCAGTTAGTATTAATAAAAGTATTGCCCATCATGATTTTTCCCAATTAATGGCCTATAAGTTTGGGATTGGGCGCCCTTCGCTAGAAACCTTAATTATTTTTTCTAGACAAATGCAGAGCATGCTTAAAGCTAAAATTGATATTATTCGTGCGCTACAGTTAATTATTGCATCTTCTAAAAATGCCATATTGCGTAATGCGTTAACCAATATTATCTTAAATTTAGAAGCTGGTTTTGGCTTGGCGCTAAGCTTTCAAAAACAAGGGAAAATTTTTTTACCGATTGTCGTGGGTATGATAGCAGTGGGTGAAAACAGTAATGCTTTAGTTGAATCATTTACCCAAATTACTCGCTACTTAGAAACTGAGTTAACCACCAAAAAAAGGATAGGTGCCGCTTTGCGCTATCCAATCATTGTATTGGTGGCTATTTTTGCAGCAGTGGTCATCGTTAATTTTATGGTGGTACCAGTTTTTGAAGACTTTTTTGCCACCATTAGTACCCCATTGCCATTAATCACACGCGGGTTAATTGGTAGCTCTAATTTATTTTTAAATTATTGGTGGTTAATGCTAATTTCGTTATTGTTAACTAGTGCTGGATTTATTGGGTGGGTGCGCACTAACTTTGGTCGTTATCAATGGGATCGGATTAAGTTACGTATTCCTTTAATTGGTTCTTTATTACATCGTTCATTAATGGCACGTTTTTGTAGAACCTTAAGTATGTCGCAACACTCAGGAATGCCCTTATTACCCGCATTAAAATTAGTTGCTGAAACGACCCATAATCGCTATTTAAGTCAGCGGATTATGGGCATGTTAAGTGGCTTAAAAAACGGCGAGTCTTTGGTGCAAACCGCAATTAAAACCGAAATTTTTTCACCAATTGTTATTCAAATGTTAAATGCAGCACAAGAATCTGGGGATTTAAACAGCATGTTATTAGAGGTGGCGCATTATTATGAAATGGATGTCGATTATGATTTAAAACGAGTTGGGGATTTGCTAGAGCCTATTTTAATAGCTATTGTTGCGGTATTGGTGTTAATTTTGGCTTTGGGTGTTTTTTTACCAATGTGGGATTTATCCGATATTGCAATGCAAAAAATGAAACAGGCTTAGCCTTAACTTTAATAGTTTATAACTTGGACCAGCACTCACTGTGGCTATACTAAGAAATAGCGTATAAATAAAGGATAAGTAAAATGAAACACAAACATGGTTTTACATTAATTGAATTAGTCATTGTCATTGTGGTGTTGTCGATTTTAGCGGCGGTGGCATTACCGCGCTTTATGAATTTTACTGATGATGCGCGCAGTGCTTTGGTCGAGGCCACTGGCGGGGCTTTTAGTACCGGACTTAATTTAGCTCGTGCTAAGTGGGAATTGCGCGATGGTATAGGTGATTTGGTAGATCTTAATGATGATGGGATCCGCGATACCCAGTTTGGAAAAAATGGTTGGCCCATTGGCGTTAGTGCTGATGGAAAAACCATTGTATCGAGTATGAATGACGGTGGGGTATCGGGGCATGATGCATGTAGTGAAATTATGGGCAAGGTGATTAACACAACCGGCTTAAGTATTATTCCAGCAAATGAGCGTGGCGTATGTAGTAGTGGAGATTTTTGTGCTAAGGCGATATCACCTCAAGAATGTGTCTATATTTACCGCGCCACCGAGGAAAAAATTCGTTATCGTGCTGACAGTGGCGAAGTATTTATAGAGTAATGCAATGAAGTCGCTTTTAGGTTTTACTTTGATAGAGCTGGTTATTGTTATTATCTTAATTGCGATTTTATCCGCGGTGGCCTTGCCCAGATTTATGGGGATCACTGAAAGTGCGCATGATGCCAATGTACAAGGCATTGAAGGCGCATTAAGCTCATCTATTAGTTGGGCGCATGCTAAGTGGTTAGCGACCGGTCAGCCCACTGTCAGTGCCCCACTGGCTGGATTAGATTTAACCCAAAGTGGTTATGCCGATACTGGATTTTCTGAGCAGGGTTGGCCTAATTCGGCCACCGATGGTACGCGTGATATTCAAATGCAAGATGTTTTAGGGCATGCGCCTAATAATGCGGCAATCTGTGTACAGCTGGTAAAAAATTTATTAGTAACCCAACGGGTACAGTTTGGCACAGGTCGTACATGTCATGCGGTCTATTGTGCGACCTATGATGAGCCGTTATGTATTTTTCATTATCAAAAAGCGAGCCATAAATCACGGAAAATTATGTATAACACATTAAATGGTGATCTATTTAGCGAGATAGATTAGGAGTTCAGCGCTATGGTGATGCCTACAGGCGCTAAAGGGTTTACGCTGCTTGAAATGGTGATGGTCATAGTGATGATGAGCTTGCTATATGGAGTAAGTCGACACTATTTAACCTCAGCGTTAACTCATCGGCACTTTGCTTTGGCGCAAGGCATTGCTGAGCTCAATTATATTCGAGATTGGAGTCACTATAGTGAATGTGAGGTCAAAGTGGTGTTGACGACACAAGCTCAATATTTTCACCGTGAGTTTTGCCACAAGGGTCCTTGGCAACAGTTTTGGCCACTGGGCCAAGGTCCTTTGCAGCGTGCTGCTAAATTTAAGGGGCCACCTACTCAATCGGTGCAGCAATTTTATTTTACGCCTAATGGCCTACTAGATGCGCATCGCGCGCCATTATCTGCCTTGAAAGTGCCGCTGGAAAATTCGCAACTTATTATTGAGCCTACGGGGTATATACACAGTGTGGTTAAGCCGATTTAAGGGAGAAATACCGGGGATCACTTTAATTGAAGTGGTGGTGGCGGTGGTGATTATGGGACTGACTTTTAATACTGTGTTAATTGGACTTCATCGCTATCAACAAGGATTGACTCATTCTTTGTTAACTCGACAGGCCACTTATTTGGCAGAATTTTATTTAACTACGATTTTGGCCCAAGAATTTCCTAACTCCAAGCACTGTCAGTTGCCCATCATTAAAGGCACAATATGTGATTACGCACAATTAGCGCATGTTGAGCCGTTACCAGTGATGCAGCATTTTTCTGCTATAGATTTTAATTTAACTGCACTGCAAAATTATCGAGTTAAAACCAAAATTGAATTTTTAGCGCCTTATGCCAATCAAGTGTTAAGAGCAGATGTTACAATTTTCCATCCCAATATTGCGCCAATACAGTTATCCAGTTTAAAAGTTAAGCGAGGCATAGATGCCAGCTAAGGGGGTGACGTTAATAGAAATGGTGATGACTTTAGTGATCTTTATGTTGGTATCGGGACTTGCTGTGCAGTGGCTCAATGCGCCATTAAGACATGCATTTTATTTAAAAAATGCTAATCATTATTTTTCTGATCTCACCCATGCCTTAGATTTTATTAGCCAGCAATTACCCCCTTATCCAGTGGCAAGGGTTAACATTGAGCATAATTTGCATAGCAAAACTTTGCGCTTAATTTCCACTGAACCATGGGTGCAACCATTACAATTGCATTGTGATTTTAGCCAGCAGCAACTGTGGTATCAAGCCCCAGCAAAAACGATAGATGATGTAGTTCCGGCCAGTTTATTAGCCGAATCAGTATTGGGCTGTGATTTTGCGACGCAATTTTTGACTGAGCCCAGTAGTAGTATTTTATATTTTCAACTTACTTTAGGCGCAACCAATCATCATGCTTTATCATTAACTAAGTTTTGGCAGGTTGCACATGATGTCCCCAGCTAAATCACAACAAGGTTTTTTATTACTTTTGGTATTGAGTTTATTGATTTTTATTTCGGTGATCTTGAGTTATTTATTGATGGTCACTACTTTAAAACAGCGTAATAACAGCTTATATATCGCAAAACAGCAAGCATATTTTGCAGCGTTAAGTGGCTTAGCCCTGGCTCAATGGCAATGGGCCCAGCAAATTTATCCTTCTGAGCAATGGCACTTTGGCGTTAGTGATGAGGGGCTTAATCATTATCAGGTACAGCTGAGTTGGCAATCGCAAATATTTAGCGCACAAGCCACTCGAGGCAGTTGGGGAAGTGATTTTTTTGTTTCATCTACTTTGCAGCAAAATATCCCGGCGGATACGGGTCCTTTGCATGATAAGCCTTAATCAATATGCCAATGCGCCATGAGGTATCGGGCGTTCAAGTTAAGGACTTTGAAAATTAGGTTGCGTGGGGGCACGCCGTGGGTTGTCTTTTCTTAAGATAGGCTGTTGAATATGTACCGTAATGGTTTCAGAGTAAGCCTGTGGCAAGGGATTTAAGTGGGCATCTACTACTTTGATTTGTAATTGATGTGCACCACGTGCCAAAGTTGGTCCTGTAAAGCTAAGTTGTGAATAAACGCCATCATGGGCCTTGCCATCTACCCAAAGTTGCAATGCATGTTGTGGATCTAAAGCTGGGCTTAAGTTCACTTTAATTAATAATGGTGTGGTATTTTGGCGGATCACTGCCTCTGGTTGAGGTGCAATCCATTGTAATTGATACTGTGGTGTTACAGAGGAAGTGGCACTGGCAGTGGCAGTACTTTCGGGCAGTGCAGGGGTTTGCCAGGTATCTACAGGGATCTCGGGCAGTTGCATACTGGGCGTTTCAAAAAGATTTTGGTCGGAATACGTGGTGTTGCCTTGTTCGTCGACAGATTTATAGATCTCGGCGTGGGCATTAATGCCCACGACTATGGTTAATAAAGGGACAAGCCATGGGTGCATCACTTTATAAACTGTAATACATATCAAATTCTACCGGGTGGGTTGTAGATTGTAGGCGAATGATTTCTTGTTGTTTTAATTGAATATAGCCATCAATCAATTCATCATTAAATACCCCCCCTTCTTTAAGAAAGGCCCGATCTTGGTCCAGTGCGGTAATGGCTTCGGCTAATGAGCCTGCAACCGTGGGTAACTCTGCCGCTTCATGTTGGCTTAAGCAATACAAATCTTGGTCCATCGGGGCACCGGGATGAATTTGATTGCGCACGCCATCTAACCCTGCCATTAATAGCCCTGAAAATGCCAGATAGGGGTTAGAGCAGGGATCAGGGAAGCGAATTTCTATGCGGCGGCCTTGGGGCGAGGTCGTATAAGGGATCCGAATTGAGGCGGAGCGATTTTGTGCAGAGTAGACCAAATATACTGGGGCTTCAAAGCCAGGCACCAGCCTTTTATAACTGTTTGTGGTGGCATTGGTTAAAGCATTGAGCGCTTTGGCATGTTTTAAGATCCCACCAATAAAATGCAGCGCAGTATCTGAAAGTCCGGCATAGCTCTCGCCACTAAATATATTTTCACCCGCTTTAGATAAAGAGATATGGCAATGCATGCCGTTCCCATTGTCACCCACTAACGGTTTGGGCATAAATGTGGCGGTTTTGCCAAAAGAATAGGCCACATTTTGAATAACATACTTTAAATTTTGCATTTCATCGGCTTTGCGTAATAAAGTTCTAAATTTGGTGCCAATTTCATTTTGATTGCCCGTGGCCACTTCATGGTGATGCACCTCTACTTCTAGTCCCATTGACTCTAAGGTTAAGCACATCGCAGCTCGCAGATCTTGTGAAGAATCGACTGGAGGCACTGGAAAATAACCGCCTTTGATGGTGGGGCGATGCCCTAAATTACCGGCAGCAAGCTGAGTATCGGAATTCCACGAGGCTTCATTGGAATCCACGGCATAAAAGGCGCCTTTGATATCAATTTTCCAGCGGACATCATCTAAAATAAAAAATTCTGGCTCGGGGCCAAAGAAACATTCATCGCCAATGCCTAGGGTTTTTAAATACTGTTCAGCGCGTTTGGCAACCGAACGCGGATCTTTGGTGTAGTTTTGATGAGTACTGGGATCAACAATATCACAGCGGATGTTTAAAGTGGTATCTGCTGCAAAAGGGTCAAGTAACACGGTACTAGGATCTGGCATCAATACCATATCGGATTGGCTAATACTTTTCCATCCGGCAATGGAAGAGCCATCAAACATTTTGCCTTCACTTAAAAATTCTTCAGTGGCTATTTTGGCAGGAACTGATACATGTTGTTCTTTGCCACGCGTATCGGTAAAGCGTAAATCAACAAATTTTACTTTATGTTCTTTAATCAGTTGCAACACAGTTTGAATTGACATGTAAAAAAATCCTTATAATTTAAGTGGCGCATCGCTAATTTTAGAGCAAGGTAACCGCATTAGGGCATTGCAACGCCTAGTCGTGATAATTGCGCCTTTATGGCAAGCATACCAAAAATGTCTTTTTTTATTATAGAATATCTGGCGTTAACGCGCTTAATGTCGGCGCTTGTTTAAAGAGGATTTAGGGTTAGACATTGTGGTTATCGAGGTGGGGGGATGAGCTGCGGTATTGGGTATAAAGTTCAATTCGGTGCTAGGAAGCTCGGTAAGCGCCTGAACCACATCGCGTAACGGGCTAAAATTTTGGCTTAAGGCTTTAAATAATGAGTAGTGCTCTTCTGCCGGAGATTGAAAAATGCTATCATAGGCGGTTTGGCCCAAATGAATAAAATAATTGAGCGTGAGCTGTCTTTTTTGAATATGCGCTGGGAATAACCCTGATAATAATAGGCATTTATCCCCAACGTTTCTTAATTTCGTATCACGGTGGGTGCCCAATTCATTTAAGCCTTGTAAGAAATCTAGGGCCATCATGCTATTTGCCAATTCCGGATGGGTTGCAAAGCGCATCAATAAAAAAACTAAGTAACTTTCTAACTCTTCAGTAAGAATGATGGCACAGTGGTGTTGCGCTTCATAAACCAAAGCTTGCCATTGGGCAGTTGGGGTTGGATGGAGGATAAAGACTGGATCAGACATTGCTTTAAACCTCTTAAGCTATATTCAAAGATAAGACCCATGAAGTGTAGAGTCGCTAAAGTGCCTGGTTTGATGGGTGGCACTTATTAAGCATAGTGGTAAATCAGTGATTTTGCCGCTGAGTGAAAACCTTGCTGAGAGTAAATCGTCAGTACTTTCCTTGGAAAAAGCAGTATACAATGACGCCTTGGGTTAATTAGGGGGTCCCCTTTAGCCCTTTAGACATAGAAATGGAGACTGTAGGTGGAAAATATCAGAAATATTGCGATTGTCGCACACGTCGATCATGGCAAAACCACGTTAATTGATAAATTATTAGAGCAAACCGGCACCTTAGATAAGCACAAAGGCGATGTCAGTTGTATTTTAGATTCCAATGAACTAGAAAAAGAGCGCGGTATCACGATTTTGGCCAAAAATACGGCCATTATCTGGAAAGATTTTTTTATTAATATTGTAGATACCCCAGGCCATGCTGATTTTGGGGGTGAAGTTGAGCGTATTTTATCCATGGTCGACTCAGTATTATTATTGGTCGATGCGGTCGATGGTCCCATGCCACAAACCCGCTTTGTAACGGAAAAAGCATTTGCTAAAGGCTTAAAGCCGATTGTGGTGATCAATAAAATGGACCGCCCTGGTGCACGTCCTGATTGGGTATTAGATCAGGTTTTTGATTTATTTGACCGCTTAGGGGCTACAGAAGATCAATTAGATTTTTCGGTTATTTACGCATCTGGCTTACAAGGGGCCGCAGGCTTTGAAACCAATGCCATGGCCAAGGATATGACGCCATTATTTGAAACCATTATTAAGCAAGTGCCACCACCGCGTTGTACCCGTGAGGGCCCATTGCAAATGCAAATCAGTGCTTTAGATCATTCCAGTTATGTGGGCACCATTGGGATTGGTCGTGTGCAACGTGGCGAATTAAAAAATAATACACCAGTGGTGGTTATCGATAGAGCAGGGAAACAACGTCAAGGGCGAGTATTACAGTTATTTGGCTATTTAGGCTTAAAGCGAGTGCCCATTGAAAAAGCAGCTGCTGGGGAAATCATTGCCATTACGGGATTAGAGCCATTAAGTATTTCTGATACCTTATGTAGTCCCGATCAGGTGGAAGCATTGCCTCCTTTATCGGTGGATGAGCCAACCATGAGTATGATGTTTGTGGTCAATACTTCGCCTTTAGCCGGTAAGGAAGGGGATTATGTCACCAGTCGTCAGATCAGAGAACGATTAACCAAAGAATTGATCCATAATGTGGCATTAGGTGTCACCGAAACGGAAGATGCGGATAAATTTCAGGTTTCCGGGCGGGGTGAGTTACATTTATCGATTTTAATTGAAACCATGCGCCGTCAAGGCTATGAATTTGCCGTGTCGCGTCCGGAAGTGATTTTTAAAGAAATCGATGGCGTCAATTGTGAACCTTATGAAATATTAACCTTAGATATTGAAGAAAATCATCAAGGCCCACTGATGGAGCTGTTAGGTGAGCGCAAAGGTGCGCTACAAGATATGGTGCTAGATGGCAATGGTAGGGTGAGATTAGATTATTTAATTCCTGCACGGGGTTTAATTGGTTTTCATACTTTGTTTTTGGGGCTAACGTCTGGCAGCGGTATTTCAACCCATGTATTTGACCATTATGGGCCGATTAAAGAAGGGATCAATACAGAGCGTAAAAACGGGGTAATGATTGCCAATGCGCCCGGAAAAACTAATGCTTATTCGTTATGGAATCTACAGGCACGGGGTAAATTAGTGGTATCCCCGCAAACCGAGGTGTATGAAGGGATGATTGTGGGGTTGCATAGCCGCGAAAATGATTTAGTGGTTAATGTGATCCGAGGTAAGCAATTAACCAATATGCGTGCTTCCGGTACAGATGAAAATCTGGTCTTAAGCCCACCCATGCGGTTATCTTTAGAACAAGCCTTAGCGTTTATTGATGAAGATGAATTGGTGGAAATGACCCCAGCATCGATTCGATTACGTAAGAAAAAGCTCAAAGAGCATGAGCGTAAACGTCAAGGTCGTTAGGACAAAAAAAAGCCCGGGAGGGGTCCCGGGCGAAAAATATCGTAAGTTGGAGATTAACCCCACCTATATTGCCAATTGCATGTTAAGAAAACTAGCGTAATTGGCGTTTTTTAATGTAAGCGATCCGCCTGGGATGGGGTAAGTAAAAGCCACTTAATAGTAGTTATCTCACCCATAGAGAGATTGGCTTACTGCGGGAATTTTGGTTTATGAGTGATAGCATGCGACTTAGCACTATATTGGGCTAATAATAAACTGGCTTCAAATAAGCCAATTAATGGAAGCGCCAGTAGGATCTGTGAAAAAACATCCGGTGGGGTCAATAACATACCTATGATAAAGGCGATGACTATAAAATAGCCTCGTTTTGCTTTTAAACTGGCGACCGTGACCAGCTTTAAGCGCAATAATACTAATAGCACAATTGGGATCTCAAACGCTAAACCAAAGCTCAATAGTAAGTGATTAATAAAATTTAGATAAGCGCTCATATCCGTCATTAAAGTGACATTTTCGGGGCACAATAAATAAAAAAAGTGTAAAGCGCAGGGCGCCACTATCAGGTAGGCAAAGCCAATGCCCGTATAAAATAACCCAATACTTAGCCATAATAGTTGTTTTAAGGGGCGTTGTTCTTGGGCATATAACCCCGGTGCGATAAAGGCCCAAATTTGATAGAGCAAATAGGGCATGCTAATTAATAAAGTAATAAAAAATGCTAACTTAAGGGGTACCATTAACGGGGCCGTAATTTGAGTTGCTATCAGGTGATTTTGGGGCAATAAGCGATTAAGTCCTTGCGAAAAGTGGGTAAACAGTAGCTGTTCATAATAAATAGCGGGAACCAGTAATACAGTATATACCCCAATAAATTTTAATAGCCGTGAACGCAGTTCGATGAAGTGTTCAACATAACTAGGTGTGGTAGTGGGCATAAAATTAGGAGTTATCTGGCTTATTATCGATGGGCAATTCAAGACTTTGTTTAAAAGTACGTAGTGTATGTTTGGCTTTTTGGCATTGTTGTCCCAGTTTATGGGCGATACCCGGTAAGTCTTCGGGTTTACAAACCACCAGCATCACTATTGCCACCAATAACAACTCACCCAGTCCAATATTTAACATCGAAATTATTCCTGCGGCTTATAAGGTTTGGTGGTGTTTTGCTCTACTTGCTGATCTGAGCTATGTAAGCCTTTTTTAAATCCATGGATGGCGCGACCTAAATCTTCTCCTAAATGGCGCAATCGTTTGGTGCCAAATAACACCACAATAATTAAAAAAATTAATAATAACGAACCTGGACTGATACTACCGATACCCATTATTGACCTCTGGCTTTAAAAACCGGTTAAATTTTGCTCACTTAAAAGATATAGATGTAGATTAAAAATTTGTTGTCCTGCCCCTTGGCCAGTATTAATCACGGTTCTAAAGCCATGGCTAAGTTGTTGGGCCTTGGCAAGTTGCGGTAAATAATGTAATAGATAGCCCAATAAGGGTTCATCTTTAGAGGTGGCCTCGGTTAAGCTACTAAGATGCTGATGCGGGATCACCAATAAATGGGTAGCCGCTTTAGGCTGAATATCGCGGATCACAAAAATTTTGTCATCTTGATATATTTTTTCACTGTGTACTTGCCCTTGACTCATTTGGCAAAATAAACACTCTTTCATTTAACTAACTGCCTTATGATTAAAGCTTTTATTATTAATTGTGAAGTTATTTTCATTGAATTTCAATGTTTAAGCCATTAGCTTTTTTTTAGCAATAAGCCAATGCCGGTTAATACCAAAGTGACGCTGATCCAAATGGCATAGTCTTGCCAAAAATGTAAGGGATCAACCAAGTGAAACAGTAATGCGCCACCGCCACCTAACAATAAAGTGCCTAATAACCGATTGCGCAATAAATGTTGGGGAAGCTCTGCAACTGGCTTAGGGGATAATGGCGCCATATTTAATAGCGCCTGTTTTTTATGGGCATGCAATAACGCATAGAGATCTTCAGGTAAATCCGGCCAATGTTCTACCCATTGGGGGAGTCGGGTTTTAATTTTATTGAATAAGGCAATGGGGCCTTTATTATCTTTCATCCATTGTTCTAAAAAAGGTTTTGCGGTATGCCATAAATCTAAATCGGGGTACAGTTGGCGGCCAAGTCCTTCAATACTTAATAAAGTCTTTTGTAATAACAGTAATTGCGGTTGTACTTGCATATCAAAAGCACGTGCGGTTTGAAATAAGCGCAGTAAGGTTTTACCAAAGGATAAATCTTTTAAGGGGCGTTCAAAAATTGGTTCACAAACCGTTCGGATCGCTGATTCAAATTCATCCACTCTCACTGAGGCAGGGATCCAACCCGATTCAATATGCAGTGCGGCCACTTGATGATAATCTCGTTTAAAAAAAGCCAAGAAGTTTTGGGCTAAATAATTTTGATCTTCAGGACTTAAAGTGCCCATAATGCCAAAGTCTACCGCAATATATTGTGGATTTTCTGGATCTTGGGTGGCAACAAAAATATTACCTGGATGCATATCAGCATGAAAAAAACAGTCTCTTAGCACTTGGGTAAAAAAGATTTCTACGCCGCGCTCTGCCAACTTTTTAAGATTGACCTGTTGGTTGCGTAAAGTTGCAATATCGGCAATGGGCACCCCATAGATCCGTTCCATGATTAATACATTGGTGCAACTGAGATCCCAATAAATTTCTGGAACATACAGTAACTTTGAATGGGCAAAATTACGTTTTAGTTGCGAGGCATTGGCGCCTTCACGCATTAAGTCTAATTCATAAAACAAGGTGGATTTAAATTCTGCCACCACCTCAATTAACCGATAGCGACGTGCCACAGGCAAATATTGATGAACCATGGAGGCCAAAAATTCTAATAAAGCGATATCATTACGAATTTTTTGGAAAATAGTGGGGCGTACCACTTTGACCACCACTTGTTTGCCATCTAATAAGGTGGCCGCATGCACTTGGGCAATAGAGGCAGAGGCTAAGGGCACTGATTCAAATTCAGCAAAGACTTCAAGCAATGGTTTTTGCAAACTTTGTTCGATAATTTGAATGGCTTGCTGGCCAGAAAAAGGGGGGACTTTATCTTGTAGTTTGGCTAATTCAACCGTGATATCTGGCGGTAGAATATCATTACGCGTGGACAATAATTGGCCAAATTTAACAAAAATAGGGCCCAATTCAATAAGTGCTAAGCGAATCGAGGTCCCAGAAGGAACTTTATTGGGTTGAAACCAGCGCCAGGGAAAAAATAATTTAAAGATCCGTAATGGTTGAAAAAATGGCATCACCCAAATAATTTTATCTAAGCCATGGCGTAGTAAAACCCAATAAATACGTAACAGGCGGTATATTTTCATACCTTTACTCCAGTCATAGCGTTACACTTAGGCGTTGAACTCTAAGGGCTAAGCGCTCTGTGGCATCGCGTAAATGGTCAATTTGCTCTAAAAAAAAGCTGACTTCAGCGGTGGTCGGTAGCCATTTTGCTTCTTCGCGAATAAATTCACTAAGATCGGCAAAGCGCGCTTGGCTAAAGTTTTTCCCCCAAAGATGGCCAGCACGCAATAATTGGCCTAATTGATGGGCCATAAAATCACCCAGCACATAAGACAACGCTTCTTCCCAGTCTAGATCGAGTTGCTGAAAAATTTGGCTAAAGGCTTGCGCCAATCCCACCTCGCCCACTAAAACCAATTGATGACGGTTAAAGGTGGCCATTGGCGCCTCCCGAGACAGCAATAACTGCAATAGTTGGAAAGATTGGCCACGAATTTCTGTGTTAATGCGCTCAATTGGAGGCTCAAGGCTGACCTTAAGCTGTTGCGGGCATACCTGAAAGTACAAATCGATATTTAAATCAGTAAATTGTATTTTAAGCACTTTTTGGTGATGGGCCTGCAATGGTGCAAACGCTTCGCTATCACATTTATCCAATAAATTAATAAAAAATTGCAGCAATTTTTCGGTTATTGGCGCTAGATGATGCATAATTATAACTTATAAGCTTTGTGAATGGCCACGATCCCAAGATTTAAATTATGATAAGTACATTGCTTAAACCCTGCGCTAAGCAGCATGGATTTTAAGGTTTCTTGATCGGGATGTACCCGAATAGATTCTGCTAAATATTGATAACTACTTTCATCTTGGGCCACATGTTTGCCCAGCCAAGGCAATAGTTTAAAACAATAAAGGGAATATAATTTATTAATTATTGCTGGTGGGGGCTGGGAAAATTCTAAAATAAGTACCATTCCACCTGGCTTTAGACAGCGTTTAAATTCGCTTAAGGCGTGTGAAATTTGTGGTACATTACGCAACCCAAACCCAATAATAATTCGGTCAAAGCTATGTTCGGCAAACGGTAAACTTTCGGCATTGAGTTGGGTATAAGAGAGATTAGTAAGTTGCCCTAAATCAATCAGGCGGTTACGTGCCAGCGCTAACATAGTTCGATTAATATCGCCCAGATAGATATGGCCTTGGCGCACTTTGGGGGCCATCCGTTGGGTTAAATCACCAGTACCACAAGCTAAATCTAGCACTTGATGCTGTGGCCTTAATTGTAACTCGGTAATGGCTAAATGTTTCCACAGCCGATGTAGACCACCAGACATTAAATCATTCATTAAATCATAGCGAGTGGCCACCGAATCAAAGATTTGATCGATGAGTTTTTGTTTTTCGGCTAATGCCACCGATTTAAATCCAAAATGGGTATGTTTAGGCATAATGTTAAAGAATAAACCGAGTTAAGTCTTGGTCTTGGACCAGCGCGGCCAATTGTTCATCAACATAGTGTTGATTAATGGTTACGGTTTGTCCACTAAATTCACTGGCATGAAAAGATAAATGTTCCAATAATCGTTCCATTACCGTATGTAAACGTCTGGCGCCAATATTTTCATCACGCTCATTGACTTCCCAAGCCAGCTCAGCAATACGTTTAACCCCTTCTGGTATAAATTCTAAAGTCACCGCTTCGGTATGCAGCAGCGCCCTATATTGCTCGGTTAAGCTGGCATCGGGCTCAGTTAAGATCCGTTCAAAGTCATTGACTTTTAACGCTTCCAATTCTACTCGAATGGGTAGCCGGCCTTGTAATTCAGGGACTAAATCAGAGGGCTTGGATAAATGAAAGGCCCCTGAGGCAATAAATAAAATATGATCAGTTTTGATCATGCCATATTTAGTGGAAACGGTGCTGCCTTCAACTAAAGGCAATAAATCACGTTGTACCCCTTCACGTGAAATATTTGCCCCGCCACCGTTTTGATCAGAGCGGTGAGTAATTTTATCGATTTCATCTAAAAAGACAATGCCATTTTGTTCAACCAGTTCCACTGTATTGGCTTTGATTTGTTCTTCATTGATTAATTTCGCTGCTTCTTCTTCTTGTAAGATAGTTAAAGCTTCTTTGACGCGCAGTTTTTTCTTTTTTGATTTATCGCCTTGTAGGCCTTGAAACATATGTTGCAATTGATTGGTCATCTCTTCCATGCCTGGTGGGGCCATGATTTCAACTCCGATTGAGTTTTGGCTGACTTCAATTTCAATTTCTTGCTCATCTAAAAGGCCTTGTTCCAATTTCTCTCTAAAAGATTGGCGCGCGGCACTCTCTGGCGTTGGGGTATGCGGATTGTCATTAACATCTGCCACCGTTTTAGGGATCAGTGCATCCAAAACTCTATTTTGCGCTGCACTGTGCGCTACTGCTTTAACTTTATTGATGGCCTGTTCTCGAGTTAACTTATAGCCTATTTCTGCTAAATCACGAATAATGGATTCAACATCACGCCCTACATAACCGACTTCGGTAAATTTAGTGGCTTCAACTTTAATAAAAGGCGCATCGGCCAATTTGGCTAAGCGGCGTGCAATTTCGGTTTTGCCAACGCCAGTGGGTCCAATTAATAAAATATTTTTGGGAGTGATTTCATTACGCAAGCTAAGTGGCACTTGCATGCGTCGATAGCGGTTACGTAACGCAATGGCCACGGCACGTTTTGCTTGGCTTTGACCAATAATATGCTTATCTAATTCTTGAACAATTTGATGTGGGGTCATGACTGACATGGTATCAATCCTAATTACTGGGTTGGTCATTATTCTGGATATTCGATGACTTCAATGCTGCGATTATGGTTGGTATAAACACAAATATCTGCCGCAATGGATAATGCTTTTTCAGCAATGGCATAGGCATCTAATTCGGTATGTTCCAACAGTGCGGTGGCAGCGGCTTGTGCGTAAGGCCCGCCCGAGCCAATGGCAATTAGATTTTTTTCTGGCTCTATAACATCCCCATTACCGGTGATAATTAAAGAAGCGGTTTTATCCGCTACGGCCAATAGTGCCTCTAGCTTTCTGAGGACTTTATCGGTACGCCAATCTTTGGCCAATTCAACCGCGGCACGCGTGAGGTGGCCGTGATGCATCGCTAATTTGCGCTCAAAGCGTTCAAATAAGGTAAAGGCATCGGCCGTGCCCCCAGCAAAGCCAGCTAATACTTGGTCATGGTATAAGCGGCGGATCTTGCAGGCATTGCCTTTTAAAATGGTAGGGCCTAACGAGACTTGCCCATCGCCCCCTAGGGCAATTTGATTATTGCGACGTACTGCGACAATTGTTGTGCCTTCATATTGCTCCAAAACCCACTCCTCAACTTAACTTTAATTTAAAAAAGATTATACGCGAATTTTCAGCACTAAGCTGTTAACTGATAGCGACTTTTGTAAGCTATCTTGTTGACTTTTTGCTTCATGTTGGTGATCAAACGGGCCAATATAAACTCTATACCAGGTTTCGCTGGCGTTTATTTTGACCACTTGGATATGGGGTTCCAAACCGGCTAATGCAAGCATTGCTTTCAATTGTTCTGCTTGAGATTGTTGTTTAAAGGAGCCGGTTTGAATAATATAGGCCATCGCCGGGGGTTTAACGGCTGACTTAATACTGGGTGAGGGTTGAGATAAGACCGGAGGTGGTGTGGCAACATCAGGCACCTCAAGATCTAAGTTAGGTAACAATGTGTAAAAATCAAAGCGCGGTTTGCGCTCTGGTTCGGACTCGATGGTGCTCGGGGTTGGGTTGGGATTGGGAAAATCTGCGCTTAAGGATAAGGCCGGATCGGGGATTTGCCAGGGGAATCGCCCTAATTGCTGCCCCAGTCCTATAGATAATAAGCAACCTAAAATTAAACCAATGCCTAACCATAGCCAGCTTGGCCAACGTGGTTTAGGCGTTGCGGCAGTAGTGCCATAATGCGCGCGTGCAGTGGGGGTGGGGTGTAAATTTTTGTTAGCATAATCTTTGGTCATGGTGGCGTATTTATCACAAATGGCTAAAAGTAAAAACCTATCTTTCTATTAAAGCATTTCTTGGGGATCTACGTCCAAAGACCACCTGACTTTTTTTATTAAAGGTTGTTGAGTCAGTACAGTTAGGGCATGGCGTAAAAAATGCTGCAACTGCGTGCGGCTATGTGCTTGAACCAATAATTGAAAGCGGTGTTGTCCTTGGCGCCGTGCCATGGGCGCAGGAATGGGACCCATGACTTGTAAGGTGGAAGTAAGTAATGGTTGGATAGCTTGTTTAAACTGGCTTAATAAGGCTTGCGGGGTTGCAACGTGTCGCGCTTGGGCTCGAAACAAGGCGAGATGACCATAAGGAGGTAAGTCATTGGCTTGGCGCTCTTGTAACAATATTTTGGCCACTTGATGATAATCTTGCTGCAAAATTAAATGTAATAGGGGATGTTCTGGCTGAAAAGTTTGTAATAACACTTTGCCGGTTTGGTCACTGCGACCGGCACGTCCTGCAACTTGGGTTAGCAGCTGAGCTAAGCGTTCTAGGGCTCTAAAATCACTACTAAATAGACCATAATCGGCATCGACAATGGCCACTAGGGTCAGTTTAGGAAAATGATGTCCTTTGGCCAATAATTGGGTGCCAATTAAGATTTGGGCTTTTTCGCTAACAATTTGTTGCAGTTTTTGTTGTAAGGCCCCTTTGCGTTTAGTGACATCACTGTCGATACGCACTAATGGGATCTCAGGGAAAAGGCGACTTAAAGTGGCTTCCAGTCGTTCGGTGCCAATGCCAAAGGGATGAATTTCGCCACTTTGGCATTGGGGGCAATGGGTGGCAATGGCTTGCGTGGCGCCACAATGATGACAACTTAAGCGTTGTTCTGCTAAGTGGTAAGTAAAGCGCGCATCACAATGTTGGCATTTGGCTAACCAACCACAGTCAAAGCACATCCAAACTGGGGCATAGCCGCGTCGATTTAAAAATAACAGCACTTGACCTTGTTGCGCCAAATGTTCACGAATGGCTTGGATCAGTTGTGCGGATAAGCCGCCATCTAATTTTTTATGGCGAATATCTAATAATTGACCTTGGGCTAAGCCCGCACGTCCAATCCGTTCTGTTAAGCGCAAAGATTGATATTTTTGTTGTTGGGCATTGACTAGAGATTCAAAAGAAGGCGTTGCAGATCCTAATACAATAGGGATTTGGGTTAATTTAGCGCGCAGTACGGCCATATCCCGCGCCGAATAGCGAAATCCTTCTTGTTGTTTAAAGGAACTATCGTGTTCTTCATCGACAATAATTAACCCTAATTGGGTAAAAGGTAAAAATAACGCGGAGCGAGTCCCCACCATAATAGGTAATTGATTAAATCGTGCGGCACACCAATTAGTGAATCGTTGTTTGGGGGTTAAACGGGAATGAAATAACCCCACTAAGCCAGTAAAGCGATTTTGAAAACGTGCTGCAGTTTGCGGAGTTAAGGAAATTTCAGGCACTAAAATAAGCGCTTGTTTGCCTTGTGCAACGCAATGCTCTAACGCTTGTAAATAGACTTCGGTTTTACCACTGCCGGTCACGCCATCTAATAAAAAGGCTTGATAAGCGGTTGCGCTTATAATTTGGGTCACGGCGTCTTGTTGGGCTGGGGTTAATTGGGGTTTATCAGTGATCGGCGACATTGACCAAGTCGCTAAATTATTGACCATGGGTTGGCCTTGACGCAAGGCACTGGGTAAGCCGGTTTGCATGACCTCGCCAATGGGATGATGATAATACGCTTGAGCCTGTTGTAATAGCTGACACAATGAGTTAGGCAATAACGCAATGGCATCAATGGCAGCAATAATGGGTTTTAACTTATGTATTGGAACTTGGCTACAAGGCAGATAATGCATGACAATCCCAATACATTCACGGCGCCCAAATGGTACTTTAACCCGCCCCCCAATAGGCGGAAGGGGCTGCTCGGGTAAGGGCAGATAATCAAATAAAGTGGCTAATGGGGTGGGGATTGCCACTTGTAAGATTTCAGTCATTAGGGCGCAGTTTATAGATCATTGCGCAGCTAGGATAAACAGGCCGATGGTTGCACAAAATCCGCCAAACCAGGCTAAAGAGCGCATACTGGGGCGATCTAATACATAAAATACCCCATAAAGTACTCGAAAAATAATAAATGCCAAACTTAAGATATCAATTGAGGGTTGTGAGGCTTGAAATTGGTGCGCAATGATCACAGCTGAGGCAAAGGGGGCAAAGGTTTCAAAAGCATTGAGTTGTACCCAATGGGCACGTTGGCGCCAACCTGTTAAGTTAGCCAAAAATAAACGCGGCGCGCGATTACTATATTGGGGGTGATTGATTTTTGCAATAACGGTAAAGCAATAAGGCAGTAAAAAAGCAGCAAATAAGTACCAGTAGGCGTAAGTCATAGTTTTCCTTAGGGCAGCATTATAAAGTTGGCAACGTGGCCAATACAGTTTGTAAGATATCAGGTCGATTGGTAATAATTGCATCGACCCCATACTCTATCATTTTAAGCATGGTTTGGGGATCATCGACGGTCCATACATTAACCCGTAATCCATGTTGATGCGCTTGTTGTACGGCTTGCGCATCCAGCTCTTGGTGGTTGGGACACCATATTTTTCCTCCTAACTTGGCTATCATACTGGGTAAAGAGGGGTGATCTTCAAAAGTATGCCCGGCGCTCCATAAGCGCGCAAGGGTTGGATTAAGATGTACGCTATGTTCGGTGATATAAGAGGTAATGATCCGTGGCTCCAACATTTGCACTAATTGCATATTACGCCAATCAGAAGAGTGAATTTCACTTTGCTCAACGACGTTTTCTGCGTCTAATATGGCTAAAATGGCCGGCACAATCTCTTGGGGCTCTGGCGAGTATTGTGGCTCTAACGGATTGGTTTTAATTTCAATTTGATAACGCATGCTATGGCCACCCAAGCTTTTAATTCGTTGAATAACTTGTTGTAAGCTGGGAATACGAATATTATCCATGGCCAGTTGTATGGGATATAGGGCCTGATAGGGACTTTGGGGTTTAATTCGCCCTACATCATATTGCTGTAGGGCAGCAAATTCTAGATCCTTTAATGCCGGGCCGGTTTCGGTTAACCATTGGCCATTGGCATCTCGGGTAAGCTCTGGATTAAGGCGCGAATCATGGGAAACGACCACTACCCCATCTTTAGTGAGCCCCACATCCATATCAATGGCCTGTACGCCAAGATTTAACGCCAATTCATAAGCTGCAAGACTATGCTCGGGGACCAGTCCAGAAGCGCCACGGTGGGCATAAATTTCAATTGCATAAAGGGGCATACTAAAGCTCAATAAACAAAAGCTTAACGCTATATTCCAAGTAATATAATGGTTAATTGGCATATTACGGTCCTTTATTAATCATACAACAAAGCTTATTTTTTTGCCTAGCACTTTAGCCCTTCGCTTAAGTTGGTCACTATCGCGCCATGAATTTATGCGGCATGCATTATTTTTTGGTTAATTGACTTATTTATTGATTACAATCCATGGTCTAATATTTCAGTGCTAACAAGCCATTTAAGCTCGATATTACAATGATAATGCAGTATTTATCCCACTTTTCTATAAAAAATAAGCTAATTCATAAAATAGTTAGATTTCTAAAAATATTTTATTGACCTAGGCCAAATTTTTGGATAATTTAGCAAGCATCTTACCTAATGCAAGGGTGTCAGCTATGATTAATTTTAGTACACTAGCTAAACTAACTAATGCCGAAAGAACCTATTTAAAAGGTTTAGTGCTCCCCATGTCTACCTTATTAACCTTTGTCGGCTTAGCGGCACTGATGGCAACCGGTTCTTGGTTATGGGGTGGTATGTTGGCCACAGCAAGCACTTTATGGTCAACCTCATTAATCAGTATGGCGGGCATTGTTGGGTTAAGTGGACTTAATTATTGGTTTGCGCGCGAAATTAATGCCGTAAATTTCGGGGCCACCGAAGTTTATCCAGGTGAATTACAAGATCATGAATTTAAGATTGATTTAGTTAAAATGGTCGACCATTTATGTGCTGAGCTGGATGCCCATTATAAGACCAGCCCTATGCCCAGGCCTAGAATTGCTACCTTTACCGAGCATCATCATAAAATTATTGGGATCCCAGGGAGAAATGCTGGGCGTGCCGCGTTATATATTTCAAGCGGTGCATTAAGTGCACATGAAACCAATCTTAGCCCTAAGCAATTAGCGGTATTGTTAATGTTAGAGTTAGATAAAGTTCGTTCGCGACGAGGAATGGGCTATGGCATTGTGGGGGTAGGCATGGAATTTATGCGGACCTTAGACAATTTAATTCATGCCAAAGCCTGGTACGTTCGGGCATTAGGGGTATTACTGGGTCCTGCACAACTTTTGTTATTTGTGCAAAAAGGGTTAGCTAGAGCGTATACTTATGAAGCCTGTAAAACTGTCGTAGCTTGTGGACGCGGTAATGATTTAAAAAATGCGCTTGACCATTTAGGTAATCCCAATCGTCTCCAGCGCTTAAGTGGTGATGATTTACATCAAGCACGTCAACACAATGCACGTCGCCCCTACAATCAAGAATTATATCATTGGTTAGTCAAAAGTTATGTCAGTCAATTAGCAATGGTGGCGCGCCCTATCGATGCACTATTAAAACCACTGAGTGATTGGGTAGATGCCAATGAATGGGTTAATGAGGACAAAAACGGTTATCGATTATTGAGCTTTTTTGATATTGGGGTGCGGGAATTGGGCAACTTTTTTAAAGAAGCCCACCAGGGACAATCCCGCGGGGTTAACCTTAAGCGATATATTGCCCAATTAGAAAAGCAAGCTGCAACCGATAATGCTTCGTTTCAAATTATTCAGCATGACTTAAGTCAACATAATAAACAGTATCCGTTAGTGGATATTAATACGCCTGAATTGCCGCATTCGCATGCCGCCTCCCCGGCTACTGCGCAAGAGGAAAATGGCTCGCCAGCACAGACGCCGACTCAAGAAGCATTGACCGCTGAATTAAATCAATTGCGCGCAAAAATTGAGCAATTGACCACCAAAATTGAGCAATTACCACAAAATAGCGCGCCTAATGGCTTCTCTTCTTCATTAAGTGCTTCAGTGGTCAATGCCCACCAATTTGCAAATGATGCAATCGAACCTGCATTGCCGCGCCGCGCTGCTTGCCGGCGACATTAACCTAAGTATCATCAGGCGCCAGGCCATGTCGAATTTGGCGTAATTGCTTTCGAGCACGTTTATCCGGTGATTTTTCAGGTTTAGGCGCTACCGGGTTTAATTGATCCCGCCTAGCTTTTGCCGCTAGGCTCTGGGCGGTTTCAGTATAAAGTGTTTGCGCTAGCGTCGCATTGCCGCGCTGGGTTGCAACGCCGGTAATCATTAAGGTACGCATTAATCCAGCTTGTGTTAGAGTAAAACACAGCCCAATTTTAGCTTCACGACTGGGTTTGGTTTTTTGGCCGTAGATTAAGACTTTTCCTTGCAATATGGCAAAATGGGCTAAAGCACGGGTTTTAAATAAACGCGCTGTCCATAACCATTTGTCTAATCTAAGTTTTTGATGTGACATAATGCGCTCTTTTGCACTAAAAGCTGTAGCACTGAGTTGGGCCACGGCAAAAAATCAAGTATCCTAATTGCATGATGATAATCAGGTTCGGTGAATACCATGACGCAATCGCCCGCCGATAAAGCCAGGCAAGCACCTGAAATTTTACAGGTTAAGCGCTTAGCCAGCACCGAGCTTTTTTATATTGAGGCGCTTACCTTAAGGTTTAGTAATGGCGCAGTACGTACCTTTGAGCGGTTTAAGCCTTGGCACCCTGGTACAGTTATGGTGTTACCACTGTACGATCCAAACACTTTATTACTGATCAGAGAATACAACGCCGGGACTGAGGAATATAGTTTATCTTTCCCTAAAGGTCGAGTCGAGCAGGGGGAAACCCCTTGTCAAGCGGCTGGGCGCGAACTGCAAGAAGAAACGGGTTATGCGGCTAAGCAGTTGACTTTATTGAAATCAGTGACCAATTCACCGAGTTATTCCTCCACTCGAATGCATTTGATATTAGCCCAATCGCTTGATATTTCCCCTTTGCCCGGGGATGAGCCAGAGCCTTTAGAGGTGGTGCCTTGGCCATTGAGTGAGATAACCCAACTGCTTGAGCGGGATGATTTTCATGAAGCCAGAGCGATGGCGGCTTTGTATTTATTACAACAACATTTCAGGACAAAAAATAAGGTGTAAATTGCTTTGAATCCATTACTGAATATTGTTGCCAATATTACTGAAAAAGCCGGTACCACAATTGCTGCCTTGCCCTTACCAGTACCCACGCGTAAAGCCAATGGTAGCTGGTGCAGTGCTGCCGATCAGTTAGCACATCAATATATCCGGCAAGCATTGGCACAATGCCCGGTGGCAGGGCAGTATTATCCGATTTTATCTGAGGAAATGGCCATATTGCCTGATTTAGCCACGCGTGAGCAATGGTCTCATTATTGGTGTGTTGATCCATTAGATGGAACTCAAGATTACTTAGCCCAAACTAAAGACTATGCCGTTTGTATTGCATTAATTCGTCAAGGACAGCCTTGGTTAGGGGCCATTTATTTACCTGCCATAAGAAAAAGTTACGTAGCTCAACAAGGGGTTGGCGCTTATCAGCGCTCGTTAAATGGTCCTTGGCACCCTTTGCACACGGCTCAAGCAGCACAACCATTGCGTGTATTAATTAGCCGTTTTCATCGACCACATGCGCTTATCGCACAGCTGCCTAAGACAGTACGTTGCATTGAGCAAGGCAGTGCCCGTAAATTTTGTTCTTTGGCGGAAGGTGAGGCAGATTTAATCTTAGCTGGACCCGGGAGATATGAATGGGATACTGCAGCCGGACATTGTATTTTAGCCGAAGCCGGAGGCAAAATATTAGCGTTAAATGGTAACGCTTTTCCAACCTATAACCAAAATGCAACCTTTAAAGTGCCTGCATTTTTGGCCTGTGGCGATCTAAATTTAGCTTGTGAGCATTGGTTCAGTGACTTTCAAGCATAAGTTGCGCTAAATCATCATTTAACCCCATTATCCTGTGGATAACTGTGTGGACAGTTATGCATTGCATTTAACTTTATCACTGAATTTTAGTTTACCAGAGGCGATTGCCATGGTACTAAGATAAGTAAAGTCATTGATTTTTCAATTAGTTAAATTAATTTAATTAGACTTTAATTTTAATTTAGCTAAAAAACTTTTCCTTAATTTAACGCTGTGTACAACTTTAAAAAATATTTTTTTAATAATGTCAACTTAAGCTACTTTAAGCGCTTTTATAAGTTAATAAGCTAAACTATTGCTTGGCATGGCTTGAGGCGCTAAATTAAGGCGATCTGGGCTATTGGCTTGTGCTTCTATAAACCCTAGATAATAACTGCGATCAAGCTTAAGATTAAACGCATTAAAAGCCCATACTAGGGTAGATTGCTGTGCCGCTCTACCTAAGGTATAGCTTTGTTGAGCTGTGATAGGCCATTCTTGCGCTGGTTTAAGTTCATGAGCTTGCCCCTCATCAAGCACTAAGCTGTTAAATACCTCGTTTGCTGATTGTGGTGGCTGGGGACAAAGTCGATTTACCAATGGCTCAAATAATAATTGAGTTAAGCCTAATAAGGTAGCGCCACTCAATATCAGGGTTAATACTGGGCCTAACCCCACACTGATGGTTCCAATTAACCCACTGGCAATATAAGCAAAATAAGTTGGCGCAAATTTAGCCAGTAATGGGATCAACCCCGCCGCTACCAGCACTGGTCCAATCAAGAGATGAAAGCCATAGTAAACCAGCCAAAATGCCTCAAAAAAGTTGGAACTGGCCTGGTTAATCAAACGTTGTTGTTGGATCTTTTGTACATTAGCGGTCGGCAGTGGTTGTTGGATCTCTGGTGCAGTAGGGGCTGGCAATGGAGCCGGCTTGTTTAAGGAGTACTGGTTTTGAACAATCCTTAGCGCGGGTGGCGTATCAGGAAACAAGGCATCCCAATGGTTATTATGATGCCAAATCCTTAAGTAAGTTTTAGTGGGATCTTTTTTGTCATCATCAATTTTATTAAATCCATGAAATACTTCCAGGGTATTTTGATACTCTGGGGGTACATTGGGTAACTGGGCATGATATTTAACGCCTACGCCCAATAATTTTGAGATGACCATTAATTCCAATGATCCCGCATAAATACCGTTCCTTTGGATATACGCTAAATAGTAAGAAAAACCGGTTTCCCAAAACCAGTGCTTTAACTGCGTTTTGCGTTGTTCAATGGACAAGTTATTATCTTGCAATAGGGTTTGACATTGTTGGGTCATGTAGGGCATGCCACTAAATACGGTTTGGCGCATAGTTTGGGGGAGCGCATTTAGATGAGGACTTTGCATTAAATAATCTAAATCAAGGTTTAGCTCTGCTTCAATATCATCTTTTAATTCAGCGGAATTGATGCCAGAAGTTACTTGATAGCGTAACTTGGCCGCAAACTGACGTTGAATTTCTTCCCAATCATAAAGAGGTAGCCCAGTCTCTGGTGAGGTTGCCTGTTCAAAAGTTTTTGCTAAGGTATCAAATAAAGCATTTAATGTAGTTAAATCGCTTTTTAGTGATATCGCAGTAGATCCTTCTGGTTGAGGTCCGAGTAGGCCATACAATAAATCATACCAATGCCGATAGTGAATTGGCTCTATGTTATTTAAAAGATCTTCATATTTTAAGTGATAAAATAACAAAGCACTGACCGCATTATAGGCACAATTGCCATCGCCAAGCGCCGAAAAAGTATTAAATTCAGTTGGCATTAGAATTTATTATCCATTCAATAAAAAATATGATAAATTTAACCAACTTTTTTCAAATAAAGTGGCATTAATAACTTTTGATTTTAACAAATAACTTGATTTTTGCAAAGTATTTGTGGGATTTGCTGATTTAACCAAAGCCCTTTACTGGTTTAATGTAGATCTTGACGAGGGATTGCTAAGTTCGCTAAGTTAAAAAGGTGTCCAAGGAAGGAACCATGATTATGCATACTTTACCTAGTAATTATTTAATGGTATTAAAAAAGCTTAAAGAACACCCAGGTTATATGGGGGAAGACAAAATAGGTTATTTTTACCTGCTTCAACTCTCTGCGCAAGCCATGAGTGATTTTATTTGCCATAACGGCTGTTTAATTACCCAAAGGCATGATTTACCACAGCAAGCAGAGTTAACTAGTGATTATTTATTAAATATTATGACCGAAACCGTGGTATTACATATTTATATTAACGGTACGGTGTCGTTGCATCATTGGGAAAAAATGACGCCTTGTGCTTTTAACAATCAATTGCCAGTAGAAAAAACGGATTATCTGCTAGAAAGTTTAGATTTAGCGATGTTAACTCCAGCCCCCCAACAGTATTTTTCCTATCAAGCGCCTCAGTATACGCATTAAAAGAGGACTTATGTAACTTATTAAGCGTTACGACAGGGTAATGTCAATGCTGGTTCTGGCTCTAAATCAGAATTTAATGGGGTGACATTACTTTGGGGTTGGCTCAAAAACCTGGCAAGACTTGGTAAATACTGACTCGATATCTGAGACATTGATATCGCAACAGTGCTTGCAGTGTCCGAAAAAGTTTGGGCAACATTTCTGATTGAATCAACCGTTTCTTCTGTCCCTAAAACTAAAGCGGCGGCGCTATGATGGCGCTCTTGGGCAATGTCTAATGGGGTTTTAAAGTTCATATCGGTGGCATGAATATTGGCCCCTGCCTTAATTAAAGCCCTAAGACTGGTTACATCATCGAACAATGCTGCAGCATGTAATAAGGTGCCACCATTAGGGCCTATGTTTCTATCTAATAAGGTGGTTCTATCTAACGCTTTGGCACAAAATATCCTAGTATTTACCACTAACCTTAATAAAAGTATTGGAATTTGAAGTACCATATCGAGCATCTTAGGGAGCAGATAATGATTGGTGGCATATTGGATTAATGTAAAAAAATCTTCAAACCAGGGCGCAATATTGCGCTGAAAATTGGATTTGAGCCGGTTATTAAGTTGTTGAATAAAATCAAACATGGGTATTACACCGTTATTTAATAAATGTTGAGTAAAAGTAGCCATTAGGGGTGAATTTAATCTAACTGAATGGAACTTAGCTAGGCGTAGAGCCATGGGCGTTTGCTCAGCAAAGCCTACTTAGATTAAGCCCCCTATGGTTAACCTTGCATTTTATAAACTATATAGAAACTTAAATTGCAGCGCAACATTTATCATATAGTGTCCATTTCATTTGGATAAGATTATAAGTATCAGCATTGCCTCCCATTACAGCGCGCAACAGTATAGAATGTGTCCTCTTAAGATAACGAAGACAGGCTAAGTGATATTTGGCTGTTTTAATGTGAGTACACGCTTTTAGCTGTGACCAACCAGTGTATATCAGTTTAGGAACCGGTAGCGTTATTTATCGGGGTAATTATCATCATTGGGAAAAAAACTTAACCTTGGCTTAGTCTTTACTATATTTAACGAACTAAATCTGGTAGATTAGGGCTCATTCATCGTTGTATCCATTATCTGATTGACCAGGCCTGGGAAGGGAGTGTCGTTTGTCAATTTCACCGACTTTAAGTATTCAAAGTAATCCTCCCAAGCACCAAGACCGTCCATTACATGGGATCTTTTGGAAACTGCTGTCTTATGCCTTATTTGCCACAGTTAACGCCGTGGTGCGTTATCTTTCCGGGGGCGCCTCTTTTCATCCCCCAATGCCGTTACCGATCCCGGTTATTTTATTTTTTCAAAATATGTTTGCCTTAATTTTTATTTTGCCGGTGATCTTACAATGTTCAATCCAAGAACTAAAACCTAAGCAACCTTGGTGGCATTTATTAAGGATCACTGGGGCATTATTAGGGATTTTATTTTGGAATTTAGCGCTGTCACATGTTCCTTTAACCGAAGCTATTGCCTTAAGTTTTGTTAGCCATATTTTTACCATATTGGGAGCTTGGCTATTTCTTAAAGAGCAGTTAACTGCGCGGCGAGTCATTGCCATTGTGTTAAGTATTATTGGTAGCTTTATTATTACTAATCCCCATTTAAAACTGGGCCATTTAGGCATTGCCTCTATAGGACTATTATATTTATTGGGTTCAGATTTATTTTTTTCAGTGTCTAAATTAACCGGTAGAAAATTAGGCATGATGGGGGAGTCCCCGAAAGTGCTAACGATTTATTTATTATTGTTATTGCCTCCGGTGTTTTTTGCGTTAGCGCTGCCGGCTTGGCAAACTCCCTCCATGGCTCATTGGGGGTGGTTAATGCTCATTGGTCTATTATCTGCATTAGCTAATTATTCACTGATCCAAGCGTATGTATTGGCAGAAGTTACTTTTTTAATGCCATTTAGTTTTGTAAAATTACTTTTTAATGTATTGCTGGGTTATTGGATATTTGCAGAAATTCCTTCTAATTGGCAAACCTGGGCTGGTATTGCCATTATTTTATTTAGTATCTCGATATTAATTCGCAAGCGTAAAGCAAGCCCTAGCTTTAAAGCTGTGACCGCTTAACGCTGTGACCAAGTTGTTAGCTTAAGCAAAGATTTGCTATATTTTTTGATTGGTGGTAGCTTTTAGCAATTTCGCCGTAAACCCTCGCCCGATAAGGGCGGGGAGATAAGGCGTAAGCCGCGAAAGCGGCTTACTCTGGAGTTGCTTGACTCTCTCGTAAGCTTTTAAAGTTTCAATTGCCGCACGCACCGCCAGCGAAGTATGAGCGTGACCATAAGGCAGCGCTTTTACTCTGTCTTGTAAGGTGTGTGTTTTGAAGTCGCAATAGGAGATGAAACGGCTTTCAAATTATTGACCATGACGCTGATTGATAATT
>Ga0136604_1000111_pt1 | contig 47793 bp, 51 predicted proteins | sample AntRauFillE10628_FD_104928 | JGI IMG/M metagenome (GOLD analysis project Ga0136604, IMG submission 104928) | Saline lake microbial communities from Rauer Islands, Antarctica - Metagenome Filla E10 #628 | ecosystem: Environmental > Aquatic > Non-marine Saline and Alkaline > Saline | place...
CGGTGAAATGCTGGAGGCAAAAAACCGCCCCATCCGCGCCGGTGATATCCTGATTTTATTCCGCAGCCGTAGCGCTTTGCTTGACCATATCGTTCGCGCCTTAAAACAGCACCGCATTCCGGTCTCGGGTATTGACCGTATTGTCCTGACCAACCATCTGGCGGTGCAGGATTGTCTGGCCATGGCTGAATGCGCCCTTTTACCCGATGATGACCTGACACTGGCAACGATCCTGAAATCCCCGTTTATCGGCTATGATGAAGAACAGCTTTATCAACTGGCTTATGACCGTAATGGCAGCCTGTGGGCGGATCTGAAAGAGTTTGACCCTGCGGTTTACAGCTATTTACAGCGCCTGACACGTGACGTACAGACACATACACCTTATGATTTCTTGCAACAGTTGCTGGTCCGCGCCTGCCCCGGTGATACGGTCAGTGGCCGCCGCGCGCTGTACGCACGTTTGGGGCTTGAAATTAATGATGCGATTGATGAACTTCTTAATATCTGTCTTGATTATCAAAGCATGCATACGCCAAATCTGCAAAAATTTCTGTTCTGGTTCCGTCAGGGGCAGGCCGAAGTCAAACGCGAACAGGAAAGCAGCAGCGCCAATCAAGTCCGGCTGATGACCGTTCATGCCTCCAAGGGGTTACAGGCACCGATCGTCTTTCTCCCAGATACAGTCAAGGTCGCCAGCAATAAGCCGTTGATCCTGTGGCCCAAGGATGAAACAAGCCTGCCGCTATGGGCGCCGCGTGAAGCGCAGCGAGATCATAACTGCACTGCCCGTATTGAACAGCAAAAGATCAAATCCGAGGAAGAATCGCGCCGTTTACTCTATGTCGCCCTGACCCGCGCCGAGGATCGCCTTTATATCTGCGGCACACAAGAAAAAAAGACCATATCTGACAAATGTTGGTATCAGTTATGCCGGATGATGCTGCAAAATATGAACGGCGTTCAGAAGTTTGATTTTACCCTTGGCGATACGCCGGTCATTGATGCCGATAGTGGTGAAGCGCTGCCCGGTTTACGGTATATTTCGGCGCAAACCAAAGACCACAAAGACGATAAACAGGATAGCCCCGCTGACCGTCTGCCACTACCGCCAACGCCGGACTGGATCCTGAACCCGCCGCCGCCCGAACCTTCGCCGCCGCGTCCCTTGGCACCCTCAAGGCCTTCCGATCCGGAACCGGCCATCCGGTCACCATTACAGGCCGATGACAGCTGGCGGTTTTCGCGTGGTAATCTGGTTCACCAGTTGCTGGAAATCTTACCGCAGCTGCCCGCGCCCCGCCAGCAGAGTGCCTGCCGCGCTTATCTTGCCAAACCCGCCCATGGGCTAACTGAAACGCAGCAACAGGCCCTGACCGCCGAAATTATCGCCGTGCTCAACCATCCCGAATTTGCCCCCATTTTTGGTGCCGATTCGCGGGCCGAGGTGCCTATTGTCGGCCTTCTCGACAAACAGACGCAAAGCGATTATTACGCGATTTCAGGCCAGATTGACCGCATGGTGGTCGAATCGGACCGTATTCTGATTATTGATTACAAAACCAACCGGCCACCACCGGCCACCGAATCCGAGGTACCGGATATCTACTGGCGTCAAATGGCCGCATATCAAAGCGCGCTTAGCCATATTTATCCCGATAAGGCAATTGAATGCGCATTATTGTGGACCGATGGTCCGCGGTTGATGCCGTTATCGGCAGACCGTCTGGCTAAATTTAAAAAAGCCTGATTTATGCAAGGCTTTATAGTTGATTCCTGCTGTCACTGCGTTAATTTAGAAATTACACATATAGATGAAAGGATTTTCACATGTCTACCGTAGCTGTTACAGATGCTGATTTCGAAAATGAAGTTTTAAAATCCGACACGCCTGTTCTTGTCGATTTCTGGGCGGAATGGTGCCCACCTTGTAAGGCGATTGCCCCGGCTCTTGAAGAATTATCAACCGAGTTTTCCGGCAAAGTTAAAATTGCCAAGGTCAATATCGAAGAAAACCCGCAAATCCCGACCAAATACGGCGTGCGTTCGATTCCAACATTGATCGTTTTTAAAGGCGGCGAAATGGTCAGCCAGAATGTTGGCGCTTTGTCAAAGCCCGACCTTGAAAAATGGTTGAACGATAATCTCTGATCCGTTTCAGAATCATAAACACGGTCTGCTGGTGCGTTTTCGGGTCAGCCCCAATGCCCGGCAGACTGCCTTGATCGGCCTGATGGAAATATCCGGCGGCCAGACCGCCTTTAAAGTCAGTCTGAAGGACCCGCCCGAGGACGGCAAAGCCAACAAAGCCCTGATCCAGCTGATCGCCAAAAGCTGGAAAATCCCCAAATCAACCCTGACGATTAAATCCGGTGATACCAGCCGGATAAAAACCGTATTGATTGAAGGCGACACAGCAGCGCTGAAAACAACCGTGTTAAATTATGCCCGTGATTTAAACACCGACATATAGACGGATAACGCAGATAAACACTGCTATCAGCAAAATTGAAAAAAAATTATAAAAGCGAAGCGTTAGGATTAATCGCTGACCGCGCCGATTTTTTCTTCATCGACCTCTGCATCATCAACATCTTCCAGACCATCGAGATCAAGATCATCTTCTTCTTTTTCGGCTTCTGCCTCTGCGGCCTGTTTGGCTTTTTTGGCCGCTTGCGCCTTGCGCTGCAGGGCCTGATAGGCTTCGGTGCAGTGATCAACACAATATGGACGGCCAGGATGCACGGCATCACCGCAGAAATGGAAATCCGGTTCCTGTGGATCGCCCAGCGGCCATTTACAGATCCGGTCAGTCAGATCAAGAATCGACAATCCCTTGCCTTTTGGCGTTTGCTTGCGCTCCCGCCGTGGTGCTGCCGGGATCGGCATAATGGTTTTGGACACCAAAGGCGTTTGTTGCGCTTTGGCCGGTGCGGCTTTGGCCTTGGTCTTGGCCGCCGGTTTTTTCTCGGCACTTGCCGGTTTGGTTTTCTTGATCGGCGATGGACGGCCTGACAATCCCATACGATGGGCTTTGCCGATTACGGCATTCCGGGTGACACCTTCACCCAGTTCTTTTGCAATTTCTGCGGCACTTTTGCCCTCGGTCCACATTTTTTCTAAAAGGGCGGTACGTTCGTCATTCCAGCTCATAGGATATGATGCTCCGTTCTACTTCTGTTTTCGGCTCTCTCGTCTAGACTATACGAAATACTACAAAGAATTCTAGCATAAACTGCTTAATTTTGCGTTCCGGCGTTAAAATCCAGTCCCCATTCAATGTAACGTTCCGGATCTTCGACCCAGTTCTTCCGTGTTTTAACATAGATGTTCACATGTACGGTGGTTTCGAATAAATCCGATAACTCCTTACGCACCGCCTGCCCGATTTTCTTAATCCGGCTGCCACCCTTCCCAAGGACGATGGCTTTCTGGCTGTCACGCATCACATAGACCACCATGGATACCTTAATATCACCATTTTGGAAATTTTCCCAGTTTTCTGTTTCAACGGCAACGGAATACGGCAATTCATCCTGCAACTGGATAAATAATTTCTCCCGCGTGATTTCAGCGGCAAACAACCGCATTGGTACATCGGTGATCATATCCGGATCATATAAAAACGGGCTTTTTGGTAATTGTTTGCTGATATAGGCCATGAAATCCTTCACGCCGCTGCCTTTTTCGGCCGAAATCATAAAGGTTTCTTCAAAAATATCGTATTCATTCAGCATCTTGGCATAGTCCAGAAGACGGGTTTTCTCGACCAGATCAATTTTATTCAGCACCAACACAGCTTTTCTGTTTTGCTGTTTTAAAGTCTCGATAATCTGGCGGGTTTCGTCGTTGATCGTTGTCCGCGCCGCATCGACCAAAAGACAGATAATATCGGCATCACGAGCCCCTTGCCAGGCGGCATCAACCATCGATTTTTCCAGCCGCCGACCGCCGGTAAAAATACCGGGCGTATCAATAAAAATGACCTGCGCCTCACCACGCATGGCAATACCGACAATCCGGTTACGGGTTGTTTGCACTTTGTGGGTGACGATGGATATTTTCGAGCCGACCAGACGGTTAATCAAAGTTGATTTACCGGCATTGGGCGCGCCGATTAATGCCGCAAATCCACAGCGGGTGTTGATGCTGTTATCATCGCCATTTTTATTATGCTCTGTCATATCTGTTGTCATTCTGTTGCACTATCCTTGTTTATATATTCGGCAATGCTTTCCAGCATCGCTTCCGCGGCAATTTTCTGGGCATCGCGTTTTGAATTCGATGTTCCTGTTACAGGCTCTAACCCTTCGACCCGGACTTCCATGATAAAAACAGGGCTATGGTCAGGGCCGGAGCGTTCCAGCAATACATAGGCCGGTAGCGGGTAACCGCGCTGCTGGGCCCATTCCTGTAAGCACGTTTTCGGGTCAATCGGCGGAATTTCAAAAGACTCCATCTGTGGCCGCCAGAAACTTTCGATAAAAGCCTTGGCCGGCGGCAAATCGCCATCCAGATACACAGCGCCGATCAATGCCTCGGCCGCGTCCGCCAGAACGGTCATTTTATGCCGGCCACCTGATTGATGTTCGCCGCGCGATAATGACAAATAGGTGCCAAGATCAAGCATCTGGGCGACTTCGTACAATGCCTTGGCCTGAACCAGTGCCGTGTGCCGTTTGGCGATATCGCCTTCATCTTCGGTTTTAAAACGCCGCAGCAGCATTTCAGCAACCACCAATCCTAATACCCGGTCACCCAGAAATTCCAGCCGCTGATAATTCTTATGGTTCTGATGGCAATGGGCATCCATGCTTGGATGGGTCAGAGCCTCTTCCAACAGGCTTTTATTTTTAAAGTGATGACCAATCCGGCTTTCAAGTTGCGTCAGGTCATTTTTTTTAAGCTCTGACATATCATCCTTTCACAGGCAAATCATTTTTCCTCGTGCATCATATTCTGTACAGGCCGGAAAATACGACTATAGCGAATATGGGTAGGAATTTTGACAAGCTTGCAGCCGACGCGACGGACGGATGCCAATGTACCGGTCTTGTGACATACGGGACCAATAGGCTCCATCGAGAAAAAGAAGAAGCTCGCCCGGCCAATCAGATTTTCAACAGGCACAAAACCAACGCTGTTAACCGCCCTACTATCGAGGGACGCATCACGGTTATCCCCCATGGCAAAGAAATACCCATCGGGAATGACAAATTTGGGCGTCGCATCCAGCGCTTCGTTATCGGATATCTCGTAAATATAATGATCCGGTCCATCGGGCAGGCTTTCAATATATTTCTGATACGCCTGACGGACACTGCCCTCTTTTATCGTTTCTATACCGACAAAATCCCGCGGGACACGTTCATCATTAATATACAGCTTCCCAGCGGTCATCTGGATTTCATCGCCGGGCAAGCCGATCACGCGCTTGATATAATCAATAGTTTCCTGCTGCGGTTTGCGGAAAACGACGATATCGCCGCGTTCAGGATAGGATTCCATGACCCGGCCTTCAAAATCAATCAGCGCCAGGGGAAACGAATATTTGCTGTAGCCATACGCATATTTCTGCACAAACAGATAATCACCTATTTTTAAAGTCGGGAACATTGATCCTGACGGAATACTAAAGGGTTCGAATAAAAGGCTACGCACGATCAGGGCAATCACCGCCGCCCATAAAACAGCGCTGATGATTCCTTCACCTTCGCCTTTGGTCTTTTTTGTTTCTGTCTTTTTACCGCCCTTGGCAACAGGAGCGGCCAGATCACTATCCTCTGTTACGCGGCTGGAATCAGGGCTGTGTACCGGTTTTTTATCCGGATCGCTGACAGGCGGTATGTTTTTTTCATCTTCAATCATAATATGTTTTAATCCTTTTTAGCGCTCAGCACAACAAAAGCCTGCGCATAATCACCATCATCTGTCAGGCTAAGATGGATTACAGGCGTGGCGCCATCACCGGCCAGGCTTTTTAACTGCGCCCCAGCGCCGCCGGTTAGCTTCAGGTAAGGCGTTTTGTTAGGATGATGCAAAACACCGATATCTTTTAAAGTCACCGTCTCGGCAATGCCCGATCCCATGGCCTTGGCGCAAGCTTCCTTAGCCGCCCAGCGTTTTGCCAGCCGCGCCGCCTGTGTTTCTACCCGGCCGGAAGACAGGGCATAGGTAATTTCATCCGCTGTAAAACAACGATCAAGAAATTTTTGTCCCTGCCGTTCGAAGGTCTCGGCAATACGGGGGATATAGACCAGATCTGTGCCAACGCCAATAATCATTCCTCTTCATCCTTCACCGTATATTTATCATTCAGATGGCTGTTGCGTACAACAGCGCTATCATCGGCTGCATATTCACCGCTATTATCCGTCGTCTGTATAACCTCGGCAGATGACAATTCTGCTGCGGCTTCTCTTTTACGGATTTCCTTTAAACGGGCGCGGGCGCGGCGGCGTTGGCGTTGACGTTGAAAACCGATGACAAGATCACGGGTCGTGTAAAAGGTAATCGCCCAGACCAATACGCCGCAGGGAATAGCCCCGATCAGCATCGGCAAGAACAAATGGGACGGATGTTCAAAAATCAGCGCGAATTCAAACCCCTGCGGCAGATTATGCGCGCCCGCGACCCCCAGAATATACATACCGATTTTGTAAATCATCAACCAGATAAAAGGAAAGGTCCAGGGATTGCCGGCAATGGTGCCGACCAAAGCTGCCAACATCGAGCCATTTAAAATACGCGCCAGCCCCAGACTGAGGATCAAATGAAAGCCGACAAAAGGTGTAAAGGACAACGCCACGCCCGAAGCAAAACCGGCCGCCACCGCATAAGGCGTATCGTCAAGCCGGTAAATACGCAAACCGTAATAACGCATAACCCGTAACCAGCCCATTTTCGGCCAGATGGCTTCGCGAAAATTATCCTGCAAATTTCTTTGTTTGCGGTGATGGAACATGCTGGCGGTATTGCTCCGTTATTCTGTAATGTTAACGGCCTTTGGCACGCTGAACACTGGTGACTTCCGATGCGGCGCGCAAGGCCGACATAACCTGTTCAAGATGCTTGGTATCTTTCACAAAGACATCAATCAGCATCTCATAAAAATCCATTTCGCGGTTAATGATTTTCAGATTGGTGATATTCCCCTTGGCAAGGCCGATCACCGTTGAAATTGTTCCAAGCGCCCCCGGTTCATTGGTAACGATGATATGCAGACGGGCGGTATGCGCCTCATTATCATTATCCTCGTCCCAGGAAATATCCAGCCAGCGTTCCGGCGTATCGGCGAAAGATTCCAGCGTATCACAGTCAACCGTGTGAATGGTCACACCCTTACCGGTGGTGACAATACCGACGATTTTATCACCGGGCAGCGGATGGCAGCAGCGGGCAAAATGCAGGGCCATACCGGGGATAAGCCCCTTGATCGGCATCGGCTGGCTTTTGCCCTTCTTTTTCGGCGCCGGACTGGCAAGGCCGGTCATTTTTTTGGGTGTTGGTTTGGCTTTGAACTCGGGCACGGCGGCTTTAAAAACTTCGCGCGCCTGAATATGGCCGGATCCGATACCGGCATACAGATCCGCCAGGGCATCAACACGGAACTGTTTCAACAGTTTGTTAAGCGGCTTTTCCTGAAAATTATGTTCTTCTTGCTTATAGACCTTTTGCAGCATTGCCTTGCCCAGGCTTTCATACTGTTCACGTTGTTGCAAACGGACAAAGCGGCGGATTCGCGCCCGCGCCTTGCCGGTAATAACAAAACGTTCCCAGTTCGGGGACGGGCCGGAATTCTTATTGGTGACGATTTCGACCTGATCACCGTTATTCAATTTGGTATTCAACGGCACAATCCGGCCATTGATTTTGGCACCGGTACAATGATCACCGACCTGCGAATGCACCGCATAGGCAAAATCAACCGGTGTTGCGCTGTTGGGCAGCTCGATCAGATCGCCTTGCGGCGTAAAACAGAATACCCGGTCCTGATAGAGTTCAAGTTTAGTATGCTCAAGGAATTCTTCGGCTTTGGGCGCGTTCTCAACGATATCCATCAATTCACGCAGCCAGCGATACTGCTTACCATCGGTGCGCGATGGACCGCTTGAGCCTTCTTTATAGGCCCAGTGGGCCGCAACCCCGAGCTCGGCCTCTTCGTGCATCTGACGGGTGCGGATCTGGATTTCGACGCGCTGGCTTTCGGGGCCAATGACAGTGGTATGCAAACTGCGATAACCGTTGGTTTTGGGCAACGAGATATAATCCTTGAACCGTCCGGGTACCGTCGGATATTTGCCATGAATAACGCCGAGCACATGGTAACAATCCGTGACGGTAGGCACCACACAGCGGAACGCCATGATATCCGACAACTGTTCAAAGGAAATATTATTGCGCTGCATTTTGCGCCAGATTGAATAGGGTGTTTTTTCACGGCCGGTGACTTCCAGCTCGACGCCTGTATCTTCAAGATCTTTATTCAGGCGGCTGATGACTTTTTCAACAATGCCTTCGCCTTCGGTGCGTAGAAAGTTCAAACGGGTGGTGATACTTTCCCGCGCCTCTGGGTTCAGAACACCAAAAGCAATGTCTTCGAGTTCTTCTTTAAAACTGCGAATACCAATGCGTTCCGCCAAAGGCACATATATTTCCAGCGTTTCCAGCGCAATGCGGCGCTGTTTTTCCGGTTTGGGAATATGCTGAATGGTCCGCATATTGTGCAGCCGGTCAGCCAGTTTAACCAGCAGAACGCGGATATCCTCGGACATGGCCAAGACGAGCTTGCGGAAATTCTCGGCCTGTTTGGATTCAGGGTTTTGTAATTCAATTTTGGTCAGTTTGGTCACCCCGTCGACAAGACGGGCAATATCGCGGCCAAACAAACGTTCTATTTCTTCGATCGTGGCATCGGTATCTTCGACCGTATCATGCAACAGCGCGGTAATCACCGATGCCGCATCAAGTTTCATATCGGTTAGAATACCGGCGACTTCCAATGGATGGGAGAAGTACGGATCGCCTGATGCGCGTTGCTGCGAGCCATGTTTCTTCATCGCATAGACATAAGCCCGGTTGACCAGATCTTCGTCAACATCGGGATCATAACTCTTGATGCGCTCTACCAGCTCATATTGGCGAAGCATGGATACTCCTAGAATATTGATGGTCAGGCCAGAATCACCACGAAAAAAGCCGCGCATGAATTATATGGCGGCTTTTGTCTGTATAGCAATGATTTATCCGGTGATTGACCGGAAAATATCGGGATTATACTTTTTCACTGTCTTCGCTGTCAGCCTGATCTTCTGCCTCGGCTTCCGGTGCATCCGCATCGCTTTGTGCTTCTGCATCTTCAGACGGGGTGAAAGCCGCTTCAGCAGCCGCTTTGGCTTCTGCTTCGGCATCTGCTTCATGCATACCGGCGTCTGCAAGGGCTTGTTCATTTATACGATCCTGATCTGACAGGCCAGCCCATTCCTGTTCGCCATCCATATAATCGATGATGTCTTCTTCATCTTCTTCGATTTCGATGACTTTCTGGTGGCTTTTGACCAGTTCTTCTTTCAGGTCGGCCAGAGAAATGGTTTCCTCAGCAATTTCGCGCAAGGAGACAACGCTGTTCTTATCATTATCACGATCAACGGTCAGTGCTGCGCCGGTGCCGATTTCGCGGGCACGCTGGGACGACAACAGTACAAGTTCAAAACGGTTTGGGACTTTATCAACACAGTCCTCTACGGTCACACGAGCCATATTATTACCTCTAAAATTAAAAAACGGATCAGCGGCTTGAACATAATGCCTGTCGCGCCATATTGCAAGAGGTATTTCGCATATTGACGGTTCAGCGTTTAATGCTTAGTCTGGCGCCCACTCACGCAGAGTCGTTGAGAGATATCCTGCCGGAGGTATTTACCGGAAAAAAGCAAAAACAAAAAATGGAGCCTTATAAGTGTCTAAAAATAATAATATTTCTCACTTTTTTTATCCTGAAGAAAAAATGGCGGTCTTTATTGATGGTGCAAATTTATACGCTGCTGCAAAAGGGCTGGCGTTTGAAATTGATTACCAACGCCTGCTGGACTGGATGGGTGATCAAAGCCGCCTGATTCGGGCTTTCTATTATACAGCTCTGCTCGAAGAACAGGATTATTCGCCCATTCGGCCACTGGTCGACTGGCTGGATTATAACGGTTACACCATGGTGACCAAACCGGTTAAAGAGTTCACCGATCAACAGGGTCGTCGCAAGATCAAAGGCAACATGGATATTGAGCTTGCCATTGATATGATGGAAGTCGCCCCGAATGTTGATCATGTCCTGCTTTTCTCTGGTGATGGCGATTTCCGCCGTCTCTTGGAATCCGTGCAGCGCAAAGGTGTTCGCGTTACCGTTATTTCGACAATTCAAACGCAGCCGGCAATGATGGCAGACGAACTCCGCCGTCAGGCAGATCACTTTATTGATCTGCGCGACCTAAAACCGTTTATTTGTCGCGATGACAGTGTGCAAACACATGACGATGCGGAAAATGATCTGTATGATGAAGATGAAGACGAAATGCTCAGCGCCTGATTTCGATTGATCGCGCAAATGCTTGAACCAAAGGCTGGTATGATGGCAGAATTTACCGGACCGGAACGCGACTGTCCTTTATGTCCACGGCTTGTGGCGTTCAGGGCAGAGAACCGGACAAAATTTCCGGATAAATTCAACAGCCCGGTACCGGCCTTTGGTCCGCTTGACGCCGAAATTCTGGTCGTCGGTCTGGCACCTGGCCTGCGCGGTGCCAATTTCAGCGGCCGGCCTTTTACCGGTGATTATGCGGGCGATGTCCTGTATCCCGCGCTTTTGAAGTTTGGTTATGCCCGTGGTCAATATGCCGCTGATCCTGATGATGATCTTCAACTGGTCAATGCCCGTATCACCAATGCGGTGCGCTGCGTTCCGCCTGAAAACAAACCTGTTGGTTCTGAAATGGCCAATTGTCTGCCCTGGCTTACACAAGAAATTCAGTCCATGCCCAATCTGCGCGCTATTCTCAGCCTTGGTCTAATCTCTCACAAGCAGGTGGTCAAGGCGTTGGGTGGCCGTCAGGTCGATCACCCTTTTGGCCATAGAGCCGTCCATGATCTGGGCGGATTCCGGATTTTCGACAGCTATCATTGTTCGCGCTATAATATCAATACAGGGCGTCTGACCGTGGATATGTTTGACGATGTCATGACAGATCTACAACGCTGGCAAAGCGCAAATACCTGATTACAGAAGATCTTCGGTTGGAGTCTGATGGGCGCGGACCAGATCAATCGTCTGATCAAGCAATGGCAGATATTCCCGCCCGTCTGCAACAACGCGTTCGACAATACCAATGGCTTCATCACGCGGGGTTGACGGATTAAGATCGATATAATCCGGCTCGGGCTTGATATTCTTATAAACTCTGGTCAATTCACCGGCCAGCTTCATATCCAGCGATGACAGCAACGCAATATTGGCATCAAAAGCATAGCGGATGAAATTTGGCTGTAGGGAAATCACATCACCGGAATGCTGGTATTTCGGTGTTTCGACCGTATCTTTAATATTGGATAGCATCTCCATATATACGGTCAGAAAGGCTTCGACCTTGGCCTTATTTTCTTTAAGCTCGGTTTCAATCGCATTCAACAGCAGGGTTTTTTCACGCTTGTGTAAAGCCTGTTCCTTTTCACGCTGGCGATTGTTTTCCTCAACTTGATATTGCATCAGTTTTTTAAGGCCGCTGCGGATAATCATACCCAGCACAATCATCGCCAGAACCGGCAGCAGAACAATCAGAAAGGCTGCTATGGCCAGACGTTTTTCATTATGAAGCAGTTTTTCAATCGGGGAAACATCAGGCGATAAAGCCAATCCCCAAATTCCGGCGCGGGCCTCTTTGGCTGCGTTTTCAGCATCTTCATAGGATGAGGCAAAAACCGACCCATATAAAGCCCGGCGATCCCGAACCAAAAGCCCTTCTTGCAACAGGGAAATGGCAATATCCTGATCGGCAGATGTGCTGCAACGGGCCGTCGGCTTGGCCATATTTTTAGCCTGCATAATTTTACAGCTGACTTCATCATTGCCGATCATCCGCTGCATACGTTCCAGCGCCCGTATTTCAAGATGGGTTTCCGAGGCCGTGGCCGGATTGACCCCCCAAAGGCGGATTTCAACCCCCTCTGTTTTCAAAGTCACCGGATCAACCGGCACCATCAGCCGTGTAAAACGTAAGGTTTCCGGTGCCTCGACCTGTGCCAGCGCCATAGAAGGCATAAAACAGATCAGCAGTACAACAAGTTTTAAAACCGAAGACAGGGGAGAAAAAGACATCAAAATGAATACCCGTAAAATTATATACTGGTTAACTGTATAGCAGAAAATACATCAAGAAAAGCTTAACGTTATCCGATCAACGGCGCTCTTTTGGCTGCGGCAGGAATTTTTGGATCCAGTTGCCAAAGTCACGCGGATTACGGGTCTGGATCATGACCTGACCCGGGCCTTTGAACCGGCAGGCAAGACCTTCACCCGAGGTCACCGATGATACCCAGCTTCTGGCCCCTTTGGTAATCTGGTAATTCATATCCGCATGCCAGGCGACCAGATGACCATTATCAATGACCACAGATTCACCGGCTGGAATATCAAGATTATAAATCGCGCCATAAGTGCTGACAAAGGCCGTCCCCGTTCCGCCCATGCGAATGACAAAGAAGCCTTCCCCACCAAGAAAACCTCTGGCCAGACTTTGGACCTTGGTCGAGATTTTGACATCCTGACTGGCAGCAACAAAACCATTTTTCTGCAGTATCCATTCGCGTCCATCCAGTGCAATCGGCGCGATCATACCCATCTGGGCTGTAGACAATAATGCCCAGCCCGGATTTTGGTGGGCTTCCAATGATTGCAGGAAAAAGCTCTCGCCGGTAAACATCCGGCCAATGGCGCCTTTGACCCCGCCATCCATACGACCTTTCAGATGGATATCCTGTGACATCGCCACCATTGATCCTGATTCAGCCTTTATCATTTCACCAGCGGCGAGTTCTACGCGTACCAGCGGAAATGTATTCCCGCCCTCAATCTGATATTCCATGCTCTGTCCCTTTTCTTTAATATCCCGGTTATGAGTCTTGCAAATCTTTCCATTGTTGTAAAACGATATGACCCTCATCGTTTAGGAATTCGATCATCGGCATGGTTCTTTCGCTAGTTTTCCGCGCCATCTGGTCGTACAAAGTCAGATAACTATACAGGCCGTTTTCAATATCTTCGAGCATCGTCGCATAATAAACCCGGTCGATACCAGCCTCGTAAATTGCCGCCAGCCCCATCGGGCATGGCTCGCAGCTCAAGAAAATTTCACAATCATTCAGAACCGGACTATGCAGATTCTGACAGGCCGAACGGATCGCTAGCAGCACGGCCTTCGCCGTTGGATCTCCGGTTTCTATAACGCGATCACAGGCCTCGGCAACAATTTTATTACTTCTGACAATCACTGCCGCAAACGGCCCTTCGGCAGAGGTTGAAATGCTTTCGGTGCATAAATCCAGCGCCCGGCGCATAAAATACGCGGGCGATGCTTTTTCTTCTGCGCCCGTCTGCGCCCCTGATTGATTATCTGTCGGCGTGGTATTGCCAGTTTCAAAAGCTACCGCAACCTTAAGCGACAGGGTTTCCGGTGAAATCGGCCGGAACAAAATATGATGGTGATCCAGATTAGCCGGCGCCGAATCAGGCTCATCGGCCATGAATATCATCGGTACATTGACAGGTTCAGCATCCGAAGGTTCACGATATTCTGAAATATCGGTCAAAATCAGCGCAAAATCTTCGCCCTCCAAAGCGTCTTTATCCGCAATACTATCACGCGCATCGACCTGATAGCCTGCTTTTTCAAGCAAGCCACAAATCAGTTTTCGATTCACGGTATTCGGCTCTATCAACAGAATTTTTCGAGTATCTTGCATACTATATCATTCCCCAATTCCCAGTATTACAGCAAAAGAAAAAAATTTAGTTAAAATTTTACATAAATTCAAGAAATCCCTCATTACCAGCGCCGATAATGATGTCGTTACAATAAAGTGGCAGGAACTTGATTTCAGTTAAAGGAATATTATTTTTTTTATTAGAAAATGGTATAATATCCAGACATTAAGAAATGTCATTTTAAACGACCTGAAGGAGAAGCAAAACATGAAATTAACGGTCCAAGGAAAGCATATGGAGATCGGCGATGCCTTACGGGAACATGTGCATGACCACCTGACGGATGCAGCGGAAAAATATTTCCCCAATCCGATTGAAGCTACTGTTTTGTTTTCGAAAGAAGCCAATCATAGAATCAAGGCTGACATTACGGTTCATCTGGGCAAGGATATTATCCTTAAAGCCCATTACGAAGCGGATGCGCCTTATGTCGCTTTCGATACGGCAACCGAGCGTCTGGCAAAAAGAATGCGGCGCTATAAAAGCCGGATGAAAGATCACCAGCGCAAAATTCAGGGCATTCCCGCCGAACAGGAAATGCCGGCGGTTTATAAAACGCTTGAATCCCTGTTTGATCAGGACAATCATAGCGAAGAGGACGCAGGCGAACCCACCGTGGTTGCCGAAATGGTTACCTCGATTCAGGAAATGTCTGTTAGCGAGGCTGTCATGCGGCTTGAGCTTGCTGATTCAAACGCGCTGATGTTCCGTAACAGTGACCATGGCGATATCAATATGGTCTACCGCCGCAAGGACGGTAATATCGGCTGGATTAATCCGAAATGGTCCGACCAGAAAAAGACCGGTTGATCCAAAACCATATTCCATTATGTAGAAGAAGGGCGGCTATAGACCGCCCTTCTTTCTTTTGTATCTGTATAATTTTGTGACGAAAGACTGCCCATGATAACTGAAACCGATGGAAAATGGCGCTGCTTTGGCGATAAACCGGGTCAGGTGCTCTATGCCGCCTATCATGACCATGAATGGGGCCGACCAGCACCCGATGACCGCCATCTCTTTGAAATGCTTATTTTAGAAGGGGCGCAAGCCGGACTGTCCTGGGAGACTATTTTAAAACGGCGCGAAGGCTACCGGCGGGCCTATCACAATTTTGATCCGGTCAAGGTTGCAGAGATGAGCGATGCTGACCTTGAAGCCCTGCGATCCGATACCGGCATTATCCGCAACCGGCTGAAAATTTATGCCGCCCGCACCAATGCTAAAATTTTTCTGGCCCTCCAACAGGAATATGGCAGTTTTGATGCCTATCTTAAGCAATTTGTCCCTGATGCGCCGCGGATCAATTACTGGAAAACGCTACAGCATGTGCCGGTCACAACAAAACAAAGTGATGCTCTGGCCAGGGATTTAAAACAACGCGGTATGAAGTTTGTCGGATCGACCATTATATATGCCTATATGCAGGCCGTCGGGCTGGTTGATGATCATGTCGAAAGCTGTTGGCTGCGGACAGAAAACCAAGGCTGATTACAAAAGAACGGACCGGAAAAATCCGGCCCGTATATTTCTATCCCATAGAAATAATAAAACTATAATCAGGCTGATTTATGCAACCACCAGCTGGCCTGATTGATTGAGAAAATTGGCTTATAGCGTTTTACCGATGACAATTCACGGACCCGTTTGATCTGGTTATCCAGAACATAAGCCGTATTATCGCGATCATAAACGATCAGAATGGCGTGATGCTGATTGATCGTTTGATCCATAACCACCGCAACCCGCATCTGTTCTACCGGTACGCCCAGCGCCCGCAAGGCTACATATTTGGCAATGGCGAAATCTTCGCAATCCCCGCCGCGAGACATAAATTCAACCGGCGTTGCCCAGTAATCCGATTTACCCCAATTCCGGTTATCTTCAACATAAGGCTTGCTGTTCATGATCCGGTTAACCGCTGAAACCTGTTCGCGCAATGATCTGCCCTGCAGGCCTTTCAGGCGGTTTTGCATCTGCTGCATCTGCTGCCCGCCTTTACCGGCTCTTAAATCCGTTTCAAAACGCTGGATCATGCCGTTCCAGTTACTAAAACCCGAAATATCATTGGACCGCACTTCCTGTGTACCAAACATCGCCGGATAGGCGATTTCATCAACATCATATTTGCTGGTATCAACGGCAGAAGAAAAACTGATATTGGTCGTTTCTGCCGCAGCTGAACGCGGTGCCATACTGCCCATACTGATCAACATGGTAAGACCAGCGGCTGAAACCTTGATACACCACTGTTCAGCCAGTTTACGATACAGAGTGACCGGTGAAATAATACCCAGCCCGATCAAAACCTGACCTAATTGGCGGCGATCGGCTTTTTGTGCTGCCAGTGCCTCGGTCAGCTGGTCACGGCTGATCAACCCACTATCGACTAACAAATCCCCAAGCCGCGCAGTTGCCAGACGATTGGCGACGGCGTTGAAAAAACCACCTTTTTTTGATTGGTTTTCAGGATCTGTTACGTGCTTGCTCATAATACTCCCCATTCCTTATGTAGTCTTAGGATACCGGACAAAAATTAAAGAAATATGAAAACAACAGTATTTTCAAGAAATCTATAGACATAATCAGGGCTAGCGCGTATAAAAAAACTCTGTTTTAAATGACCTGAATGATCCTAAATGACGACTTCTTCCCTTCCGTTACCGACCACCGAACAGCTTTCAAATACAAAAATTCTCTGTGTTGGCGATATCATGCTAGACCGTTTTATCTATGGCGATGTTGCGCATATTTCATCCGAAGCGCCGGTGCCGGTGCTACAGATAAAACATGAAAAAGAGCTATTAGGCGGGGTTGGCAATGTGGTGGCCAATCTGGCCGCGTTCGAAATTAAAACCTGTCTTGTCAGCCAGATCGGTCAGGATACCGCGGGCCGGAGAATCCGTGAAATTCTGCAACAACTGACCTGTCCGGTTGATAATCTGGTGACAACATCTGTCCAGCCGTCGACCATTCAAAGCCGGTTTATATCCGCCAATCAGCAGCTTTTACGTACCGATTTTGAAGAAACCTCGATACCGGACGAGCAAACTGCGGCCGCGATTATTGCCCAAGTCACCGACGAAATCGAAAATTATGATGCCATGGTCCTGTCCGATTCCGGCAAGGGTGTACTCAGTGATGATATCTGCGCGGCGCTGATCAGCCTTGCCCGCGCTGCCGACATACCTGTTATCATCAATCCGCATGGCAAAAAATACAGTAAATATGCGGGCGCGACCGTCATCGCCCCTACCCTGCAAGCCTTGTCAGAGGCCAGCGACATTACCGCCCATGATGAGGATTCAATCAGCGCTGCGGCGACCAATATTATCGTCGGCTGTGATATTGAAACGGTCCTCGCCCTTCGCGGTCAGGATGGCCTGTCGGTGATCACCGAAAACAAAGACCCTCTTCATCTGTCAGGAAAGCAGCTGGATATGTATGATGCCGCAGGTGTCAGTGATACGATCACGGCGTTGATGGCAGCCGGTCTTGGCAGCGGCGCTACAATCGAACAGGCCGCCAGTCTGGCCAATAGTGCCGGCAGCATCATGGCTAGTAAACAAGGCACCGCCGTTGTCGAACCCGATGAATTAAAACCTGAAACCGAATGATCATCTGATAAAGCACCCGCACTGCAGATGATCGATACTCAAATGTTATAAAGCCAATACCATATGACTTTACACTGCATTTATGAGGGGCTAAAGTAGTATACTAAAGATTCCTTTATATATTAGGTACAAATGCACACACAAAAAGGGAATGCCCTCTTTCTAATTTTAATCGCGGTAGCCCTTTTCGCGGCCTTGTCCTATGCCGTGACCCAATCCGGCCGCGGCAGTGGTGACACGGAAAAGAACGCATTCTCTTAAACATCGCCACGCTCAACAGCCATGTCGCCCAGATCCAGACTGCTATCCTGCGGATGGGGTTATGGGGTACTGAGGCCTGGAAAATTGATTATTCAGATAATGGCCGCGGAGATTCAGTACCAAGCAGCAATACCGGCTGTATTGATAACGACTGTAAATTATTTCATCCGGCTGGCGGGGGTGTTGCGCCCTTTAATCTGCCTGAAGAATTTCGCATTCAAGAGACCCATAACGCCGATGCCGAAAGCCAGCTAGGCTATCAATTCAAAAATATCACCGTTGCTGGAATTGGCAGCCTTAAAAAAGACCTGATGTTTTCTTATATGGGCGTAACACGTGAATTTTGCAGAATTTTTAATGATCAGGTTGGATTCCCCAATGGTGCAGGTGGCGAGCCTCTTCGGGACAACGATGGCGTGTCGCCGCTGACATATATCTATTACGGTACATTAACTGAGGAAGTTGATTTGTCTTATACCTCTGTCGGACTGGGCGACGAGCTGTCCGATATCGACGGCACCCCCGCTTTTTGCGTAAAATCCTGGAGTGCCCAAGACTATTACTATATCTGGATCCTTTTAATAGCGCGCTAATACATAGACCTATTCTTTTTCCGAAAGGGTGCTTGGACGAACGCGGTCAGGCCTTCGAAACTTATCGTCCACAGCAACTCTCTATTCCTATCATTCTTCTGGCAACTTTTCTCAACCGAAAGCGCATAAGATTCAAGATAATATCAAACTGTTTCTTTTTTACCGGATTTGGATTTTTTGCCGGTGCTGGATTTGGGATACTGGAAATACAATTCATCGTCTTTCAGTTCAATTCGTACCATACCGCCTTTGGTCAGTTTGCCGAACAGTAATTCTTCGGCCAGTGGTTTTTTGATTTTTTCCTGAATAACGCGGGACAATGGTCTTGCGCCCATTGCCGGATCATAGCCCTTTTTACCAAGCCATGCGCGGGCCTTATCCGATAATTGAATGGTAACGCCGCGGTCTTCCAGCTGCGCTTCAAGTTGCATGACAAATTTATCAACCACCTGACCAATGACATTTTCCGACAAGGTTTCAAACGGCACGATCGCATCCAGACGATTGCGGAATTCGGGAGAAAACAGACGGTTAATCGCCTCGGTATCTTCATCCTGCCGCTGGTTCTGTTCAAAGCCGACCGGCTCTTTGGCAAGCTCGGCCGCGCCGGCATTGGTGGTCATGATCAAAATGACATTGCGGAAGTCAACGCTTTTGCCATTGTTATCGGTCAATTTACCATGATCCATAACCTGCAACAAAATATTGAACACATCGGGATGGGCTTTTTCAATTTCATCAAGCAGCAGAATACAATGTGGGTTCTGATCGACAGCATCGGTCATCAAACCACCCTGATCATACCCGACATAGCCTGGCGGCGCACCGATCAGACGTGATACGGCATGGCGTTCCATATATTCCGACATATCAAAACGCTTAAGATCGACACCCAGCGTCATGGATAATTGTCGTGCGACTTCGGTTTTACCAACCCCGGTCGGGCCGGAGAATAAATAACAGCCAATCGGCTTTTCCGGCTCGCGCAGACCCGCACGGGCGAGCTTGATGGCCGATGACAATTCCTGAATCGCGCGGCTTTGGCCAAAGACCATGGTTTTGAGATCACGTTCCAGATTTTTCAGAACCGTCGCATCATCCTTACTGATGGTTTTTGGCGGGATGCGGGCAATTTTGGCAACAATCGCTTCAACATCCTTCAGACCGATGGTCTTCTTGCGTTTATCTTCGGCAACCAGGTTCTGCGCTGCACCGGCCTCGTCAATCACATCGATGGCTTTATCGGGTAATTTGCGGTCACCGATATATTTGGCTGACAATTCCACGGCAGCCCGCAAAGCATCAGGGGTGTATTTAACCCTGTGATGCTCTTCGTAATAAGTTTTCAGACCTTCGAGAATTTTAACCGCATCTTCCAGCGATGGTTCATGAACATCAATCTTTTGGAAACGGCGCACCAGCGCCCGGTCTTTTTCAAAATGATTCCGGTATTCCTTATAGGTGGTTGAACCGACACAGCGCAATTCACCTTTGGCCAGCGCCGGTTTTAACAGGTTGGATGCATCCATAGACCCGCCCGAGGTTGCACCAGCCCCTATGACAGTATGGATTTCATCAATAAAGAGAACGCTATGCGGAATGGCTTCCAGTTCTTTTAACACCGCTTTCAACCGTTCTTCAAAATCACCGCGATAGCGCGTTCCGGCCAAAAGCGCGCCCATATCAAGGGCAAAAATCGTTGTTTCCTTAAGGGCTTCGGGTACATCGCCTTCGGTAATCCGGCGCGCCAGCCCTTCGGCAATGGCGGTTTTACCAACACCGGGGTCACCGACATAAAGCGGGTTGTTTTTTGACCGCCGGCATAGCACCTGGATCGTCCGGTCCACTTCATTCGCGCGACCAATCAGCGGATCAATCCGGCCGGCACGGGCGCGGTTATTCAGATTAACACAATAGGCATTAATGGCATCTTTGCCCTGTTTGATCTCCGGATCTTCTTCGCCCGGGTCATCAAGGCCGTGGATCGGATGCGGCTCTGAAATACCCGGCACTTTGGCAATGCCATGGGAAATATAATTCACCGCATCAAAACGGGTCATGTCCTGTTCCTGCAGGAAATACACCGCATGGCTTTCACGTTCGGAGAACAAAGCGACCAGCACATTGGCACCGGTGACTTCCTCACGCCCCGAAGACTGGACATGGATCGCCGCACGTTGCAATACGCGCTGAAAGCTTGACGTCGGTTTGGCCTCGTCAAATTCGGCGTGGATCAGATTGGCCAGTTCATTATCAATGTAAGTGAGCAATTCATCGCGCAACAAATCAATATCAACACCGCAGGCGCGCATTACGGCCATGGCGTCGATATCTTCGGTCAAGGCAATCAGCAAATGTTCCAGCGTTGCAAACTCATGCTGGCGGGCATTTGCAAGGCTCAAAGCATTATGCAGCGTTTTTTCTAAATTGCGTGACAGCATGGCATCCCCGGCGGGTTATTCTATTTCAGCAAGACTGTAGGATAAGATAACCCTGTTTTAGTCTTTTTCCAGCGTACATTGCAAAGGATGTTCCTGCTGGCGGGCACAATCAAGAACCTGTGCGACTTTGGTTTCGGCGACCTCATAAGTAAACACGCCGCAAACACCGACACCCTTGCGATGAACATTCATCATAATTTCTGTCGCCTCTTGTATATTCTTACCGAAAAACCTTTCTAATATATGAACAACGAAGTCCATCGGGGTAAAATCATCATTGATCAGCAGAACTTTATACATCGAAGGTTTCTTTGGTCTGGCCTTGGTCCGGGTCAGAATCCCGACATCCGGTGCACCATAGCCATCGTCATGGCGATCATCATTATGGCCATCATTGCCAGCTGTAATATTCATCTGTATATTTGTCATGATAGTTATATATTCTCCCTGACTCATTATCTCAAGATTCTGATGATTTGAGAAGGGGTGAATTTACTTTATTTGTTTACATAAGGCAAGGGCTGTGACACTTTTAAATCTTAATGCCGTCAGGAAAATTTTAAAATGAGCGGTACAGATCCAAAACCCTTTGATTTTGACCAAGCCGTTGATGCTTTTTTTAAAAGCTTTCCGTCTTACCGATCCCTTATTTTTGTTGCTCCACCCTTTAAATATGCATCTCAGGCCGTACAGGCCTATCGCGATTTTACCGAAGATTCAGCGTTTGATGACCTGTATGATGATAGTCCGGACGAAGAAATCAAAACCCTGCTTTACCCCGGCGTACCGATGGCCTTTGCCCCGCACAAGGACAGACATGATCAGAATTTAGGTATCCTGCCCCGCTGGCCTACCCTGACATCCTATGACGAAATGATCCATAATGTCTTCCGCCCCGCCGCCTATTTAACGGCAGGACATCACGATGCTTCGGACTATCAGCTGGACAGGCGAACAACAGATCATCTGAATTATTTTTATTTTGATCATGAAATCGGCCATATCCTGACCACAAATACACTGTGGAAAAACAAGCTGAGTGATACAGAAATGCAAAACCATCATGAAGAAACCGCCGCCGATATATATGCGATACTGCGGCATTATCAACGTTTTGGCAAAAACAGCGCCTTTCCCGAATTTCTGGCCAATCTACGTCGCATGGATATGATCCAGCAAAATGATGTCGTCCATTTTACCGCGGAAGCCATCGAAAAAACGGCCAAGGCCTGTGAGAAAATTGATATTCAAGCGCTCAACCCTAAAAAAACCGTGGCACTGGCGCTTGATTTAACCCCCCGTTCTACTTTGAACCGCAAAACAGCGCGCTGTCTGAAACAAAATTTCGCCGCTGTCGCCGGTGATTTTCGTAACGGTAAAAAACTCGATGGTAAGGCTTTACGCAAAATGGAACGGGCAGCAGAAAACACCGATTGCCCGCTGACCCGCAAAACCGTAACTTCGTATTTTGATTTTATTCAAAACTCTATGCCCCGCGATCTCAGCGAGATATTCAACTTTAAGTTAGCGCAAAAACGGATCAACCCGCCTAAATCAAAGAGAAAACGGGCCAATTGTAAGCCTTGCCGTCATCGAAAAAATTAATTTTTTTAGCGACCAATTTTACTTTTGGGCTTGAAATAAATATGTGCCTTCTATTTTCAATTGCGCAGCTCCTTAATACGGAACTATGACCTGAAACGTCAAAAACGGCTTTTTAAAGGCAATCTTTCTGGACAGGCCTATAAATAGCCTTTACACTTTTTAAGGAGTCATGTGATATACTCGTATCAGAATGCTTATTGCGTAACATTCTACCGCTTATAAACGGACATAATAAAACCGGAAAATATAATGATGACAAAGAACTGGCTCGTTTTATTTGGAATTACTTTTGTAATGGCTTTCGGCCTTTTGACACCACAACAGGCCGTGGCTAATCCTAAATATGCCTCGATTGTCATTGATGCCGATACCGGCATGATCCTGCGCGAACGTTACGCGGATAAAAAACTTCATCCCGCCTCCCTGACAAAAATGATGACGCTATATATGGTTTTTGAAGCCATCGAAACCGGAAAGCTCAGCCCTAATCAACGGATCTGGATTTCACCCCATGCGGCAAGCATGGTGCCCTCGAAACTGGGTCTGAAACCCGGATCAACCATCCGTGTCGAAGACGCGATTTATGCGTTGGTGACCAAGTCCGCCAATGATGTCGCCGCCGCCTTGGGGGAGGCTGTATCAGGTTCTGAAAGCCAGTTCGGCATTGATATGACCCGCCGGGCCCGTGACCTTGGTATGAGTAAAACTGTTTTCCGCAACGCATCAGGCCTGCATGATCCAAAACAGGTTACAACCGCCCGCGATATGGCGCGACTGTCACAGGCGCTGATCCATGGCTATCCTGATTATTACCGGTATTTCAGCACCAATAATTTTAAATACCGTGGTAAAAGCTATCACAATCATAATGGTCTTCTTAAAACCTATACCGGCATGGACGGGATCAAGACCGGTTATATTGCTGCCGCAGGCTTTAACCTTGCCGCCTCGGCAAAACGCGGCCAGAGACGTCTGATCGGTGTCGTTTTCGGCGGGCGTACCTCTTCTTCCCGTAATGCCCATATGGCGCAAATTCTGGATGAGGGCTTTGCCAAAAGCAAACGCATCACCTATGCGACAGCATCCGCACCGCCTTTGCCATCGCCAAAACCACAAGCGCTGGGTTATGCCTCGCTGCAAGGCACACAAAAAACGCGTGTTGCCCAGGTCAGCGGCGGTTCGATTGGCGGCAATGGTTTTGAAATGATGGGACTGGTCGTTGGTGAAGGTGATACCGATGATGAGGCCACCCGTCAGGTTCTGGCCAGCATGCAAAGCATGTCCAAGACCAATGGTGGTCTGCGCAAAATTCAACCAACATCACAAAACGCCGCCGCAACGCGGCAGCAGCCTGAAAACTGGTCGGTTCAGATCGGCGCCTTTGAATCGCATGAATCGTCCAGCAAGGCTCTGCGGTCTGCTGCACAAAAATTACCGCCAAATTATGTGCGTAATGTCAAACCGCAGATTGTTACCAGCAAATCAAAATCCGGCACCATTTACCGGGCCCGTTTTAGTGGTTTGAAACGCGATGTTGCGATTGAAAGCTGTAGAATCCTTAAAAACTGTATCGTTCTGGCCAGCCAGTGAGAATAGAAATGCGCCGCTGCCTTTGCCCGTTTAACCGTATATCCTGCCTGCTGGTTATAGCAGCCGTAATGCTGATCGCTTTGCCCGTCAGTGATCTGCGTGCCCAGAACCATATTGATGTTATACAGCCCCGTACAACGGCCCCTGACACACACGCACCCAAATCAGAAACACCCTCCGGTCAGGCTTCCGCCACCACAGCGGAAAATACAAAACCACCGCCCGCTGATGAGACGATCAAACGACAGCTGTATTTCTTTTCCGATAGTGCGTTGACCAATGGCGCCCATTTATTAAAGCGGGAAAAATATACCGCCGCCTTAAAAGTCTTTCAAGATATCCTGCGCCGAAACTCACGTAATATTGACGCTGTCGCCGGATTAGGCGCGGCCTATCTTGGCATGGGACAGACAAAACCTGCCGGCGATCATATCCGCAAGGCGCTGGCCCGCGATAACAAACATATCGGTGCAAATTATCTGTTGGGACGCTATTATCTGGCCATTGACCGGCCGGCGCAGGCGACCGAGCAACTCAATGTGCTTTATCTTCTTTGTGGCCGTCAAAGCTGTCCCGAAGAAGCGGCGCTGGAAGCTGAAATCGATGCCGCCCACAACAAAAAAACCCGCCAGAGCGATTAACGCCTGAAAACACTCCGGCAAATTTAAAAATATCTCAGGCCGCTGATAAATGGTCTTTGGGTTTAACATTCCAGCCCAAAACCTGCCAGCGTTTATCACGGTGTTCCAGTATCCCGATTGCACCGGTTGACAGTTTTAAAGGAAATTCCTTCTTAAAAGCCTCAAAATCACCGGTCAGATAGGGGGCAAAACGGGCAATACCATTACTGGTGACAATAAGAACGGTTTCGCCCGGATTTTTAGCCAGTATCTGATCGGCCAGATCCTGCCACTCATGCTTTAATTTTTCGGGATCGGTCTGCCAGCCTTCGGGCACAATGGCGTGTTCATCCCAGTTCTTTATCGCTTCAGCGCCAATTCTGGCAATCACCTTGTCTTCGGGCTGCCCTTCATCGGGGCCATAATCGACTTCGCGCAAACGTTCATCGACCTCTACGGTGACCGGCGTATCTCCGAGCATTCTGGCGGCAATTTCAGCCATATTCAACGTCCGTTTAAGCGGCCCTGCGATAATCCGTGTTGGCCGCAGATTTTTCATTTTTAACAATGTGCCCAGCTGAAAAGCCTGTTCAATGCCGCTGGCGACCAGATCAAGATCCGTCCGCGCCCCAACCCTAAGCGGTGTATCCCCGGGGCCAAATGTATTTCCATGACGGGCAATAATCAATCTGGTCATTTTTTTGTGATCCTTATTTTTGTTCCGCGCGTAACAGCGCCTCGGCAGCGGCCAGATCTTCGGGGGAATCTATGCCGCCATGGATTGGCGTGCCATCAGCCTCCAGAACGACAACTTTTACCCGATAGCCATTTTCCAATAACCGTAACTGTTCCAGACCTTCAAGCTTTTCATACCGGCTTTGCGGTAAAGTTACATAGGCTTTTAAGGCCGAAAATTTATAGGCATATAAACCGATATGACGCAAAACCGGTGAAAGATTGTCGGCAGCGCGTAATTTATCTTCATCGCGGATGGCCGGAATAATATTCTTTGAAAACCATAGCGCATAGCCATCATCGGCAACGGTCACCGATGTGCCGCTGAATGGAGTGGTCAATTTACTACGCCGTAAGTCATCCAGCTGCGCCCAGTCAAGCCGCACAGCCGGTGTCACGACATCCGGCATTGGTGTTTGTTCAAAAGCCGTGATCATCGCCCGTATAAAATGCGGCGGCGTCAGGGGGGCATCGCCTTGCAGATTTAAGACCACATCCGGCGTGATACCGGCCTGCTCAAGCGCGGCAAAGGCGCGATCGGTGCCCGTCTGGCAGCTATCAGGCGTCATCACCGCCTGCGCGCCCAGACTTTCAGCATGATCGAATATCCGCTGGTCTTCGGTCGCGACCAGAATATCAATATCATCACGTCCGGCGCTGGCACTGCGGGCGACATCAAGCACCCGTTCCAACATGGTTTTGCCCGCCAGCATGGCCAAAGGTTTGCCAGGAAAACGGGAAGATCCATAACGGGCAGGTATAATAAGCGCTGTTTTCATCCCTGTAGTATAGCCGATCCCGCATGTTTTTAAACCGCAATCCTGAGCCTTGAAAAAAATATCTTGACTTATACTCGTATAGAGCATTATATTTATACTCATAATGAGTATTAGAAATCGAGTCGAAAGGATACTGTGATGAATACGACCCTATTGGATAGAAACGCCGCACAGGCCGATTTAACCTACACCCCCGAAATTGCCCGGGCGACCGCAGGTCTGTATGACCGCGTTAAAAAGGTCATCCCTGAAATCGAATGGCAGAGCTATGCCCCGTATATCTATGAAATCAATCGTCTGAAAAAACAGAAAGATGCTGTGATTCTGGCCCATAACTATATGACGCCGGAGATTTTTAACTGTATCGCCGATTATGCCGGTGACAGTTTACAGCTCGCCCAGCAGGCCGCCAAAGTTGATGCGCAAGTGATTGTGCAGGCCGGTGTTCATTTTATGGCCGAGACGTCAAAAATTCTCAGCCCCGATAAAACCGTGTTGATCCCTGATCTTGAAGCTGGCTGTTCACTGGCCTCTTCGATTACGGCAGAGGATGTCCGCATGCTGCGCGCCAAATATCCCGGCGTGCCGATTGTCACCTACGTCAATACATCTGCCGAGGTCAAGGCCGAGTCCGATATCTGCTGCACATCATCAAACGCCCTGAAAATTGTCGAAAGCTTTGACTCCGACACCGTATTGATGATCCCTGATCAATATCTGGCGGCCAATATTGCCAAACAGACACACAAGAAAATCCTGACCTATGCCGGTAGCTGTGAAGTGCATGAACGTTTTACACCGGATAATATCCGCGCCTTCCGTAAGGCATGGCCGGATGCTGTCGTTCTCGCCCATCCCGAATGCCCGCCCGAAGTCGTTGCCGAGGCCGATTTTGCAGGCTCGACCAAAGCGATGAGCGATTACGTTCATGATCATCAGCCCAAACGCGTGGTTATGGTTACCGAATGCTCGATGTCGGATAATGTATCTGTCCAGAATCCGGATGTTGAATTTGTCCGGCCCTGTAATCTATGCCCGCATATGAAACGCATTACCCTGCCGAAAATCCTGCTGGCCCTGCAACAGATGCGTCACGAAGTCACCGTTGATCCGGCTGTAGCCGAACGCGCCAAAGCCGCCGTTGAACGGATGCTGGCCGTCTGATTTAAAAAGCACAAGAAAGGGGGCGGATATGCCGCTCGATAGACAAAAAGACCAAAACCGTAAAATCAAAACCATCAGCACCGATGTTGTCATCATCGGTGCGGGCGCGGCCGGATGTCAGGCTGCCCTGACACTGGCGCCGCGCGACGTGGTCATGATATCACCCTCTGCCCCTGGCGGCGAATCCTCCAGCCTGTGGGCGCAGGGCGGTATTGCTGCTGCCATCAATACGGTTGAGGATAGCCCTCAGCTTCATAGCCGCGATACCCTAAAGGCCGCGGCCGGAACCGCAGATCCCGCCGTCGTTAGCATGATGACCGGACAGGCACCGGAGATCATCAGCAATCTTGATCTTATGGGTGTTCAGTTTGATCACAGTGCGAATGGTAGCTATAAACTTGGCCGTGAAGCCTGCCATTCGGCGCGCCGCATTCTGAAAGCCAAATCTGGTGATGGTTTTGGCCGTGAATTGATGCGTGTATTGATTATGGCCGTAAATAAAACACCGCAGATCAAAGCCGCCTTTCCCTATACCGCTGAAAGACTGGCGCAAGATGCCACAGGCCGTGTCTGCGGCGTTTATGTCCGCCATCTTACCAGTGGTCAGATTATATTATACAAAGCCAATGCCGTAATTCTGGGCAGTGGTGGTGTTGGCGGTCTGTACAGCCTGACCACCAATCCCTCTGGCTCGGTCGGGCGCGGGGTTGCGCTGGCCGGACGCGCAGGGGCGCTGTTATCCGATCTGGAGTTTGTCCAGTTCCACCCCACCGCGCTTGATATTGGTATTGATCCGGCGCCGCTGGCAACCGAAGCCCTGCGCGGTGAAGGCGCACGACTGGTTAATGATCAGGGTATTCATTTTATGGATGAGGCTCATCCGCAGGCCGAACTGGCCCCGCGTGATATTGTCAGCCGCGCCATTTTCAAACAAAATCAGCAGGGCTTCAAAACCTATCTTGATTGCCGGATGCTTGATACCGGCAGTTTTCCGGCATTACGTAACGCCTGTGCCAAGACCGGTCTTGACCCTGATACAGATCTGATCCCTGTACGTCCGGCGGCGCATTACCATATGGGCGGCATAAATACAGACATACAGGGACGTACATCTCTGCCCGGTTTATGGGCTGCGGGGGAAACCGCCGCCACCGGCCTCCACGGCGCCAATCGTCTGGCCAGTAATTCCCTGATGGAGGCATTGGTGATGGGTGGCCGCGTTGGCGCTGATATCTTGTCAGTCCGGCGCCCCGAAACAGGACAGATCATAACACCGCCGCCGCAGGGCCTTCGGATGTCACCCGCCCTTCATGCCATTTACCGTCGCCATATCCGCGAGATCATGCAAGATGGTGTCGGCGTTATGCGGAGCCGGACGGGACTTAACGATGCCCTGACATTATTTGCCGAGATTACAAAAATAACCGAAAGTCAGGATGATGAACTGGCCGATATGGTGTGGCTGGCAGAAATGATAACCCGCGCGGCCCTCACCCGCACCGAAAGCCGCGGCGGGCATTACCGCACCGATTATCCACAAGCAAAACGCCATTGGAAACACCGGAGCTTTTTATCCTGCAATATTACAAACGTACAAACACATACACCCACTACCAAAGACGTACCGCTTATTAAGGAGGCCGCAGAATGATTGATTTTCTTCCCCGTATTATGATCGAAGATGCCGTCAAATTGGCAATTCAGGAAGATCTTGGCCTTGGCGGTGATGCCACCAGCCGCGCTGTGATTAATGCCGATACCATGGGCGAGGCCCGTATTAACAGCCGTCAAGCAGGCATTGTTGCCGGACTTGATGTCGCCCGTACGGCCTTTTTACTGCTTGATCCCGATCTAAAGTTAACCCTGCACAAACAGGACGGAGACCCGATAGAAAATGGCGATACGCTCATGACCATCAGCGGATCAATGCAATCTATCTTATCTGCAGAACGCGTGGCGCTTAATTATCTGGGTAGATTGTCGGGGATTGCCAGCCTGACTGGTAATATGGTGGCAGAAGCTGCACCGTACGTGCCCAGGATCGCCTGTACGCGTAAGACGACCCCGAACCTGCGCCTGTTTGAAAAATATGCCGTCCGCTGCGGCGGCGGGTCGCAACACCGACTGGCGCTGGATGACTGCCTGATGATCAAAGACAACCATATCGCCGCTAATAAAGGTGATATTCACGCTACATTAGAACGTGCCCGCGCCTATGCCGGTCATACCACCAAAATTGAAATCGAAGTTGATACGCTAGAACAGCTGACCGAGGTTTTAGATATAGGCATTGCCGATATAATCCTACTTGATAATATGAAGCCGGAAACCTTGAGCAAAGCTGTCGAGATGACCGGCAAGCGGGCAATTCTGGAAGCCTCCGGCGGTATCACCCTGTCAACGATACAGGATATTGCCGCCAGCGGTGTTGATGTCATTTCGATTGGCGCCCTGACCCATAGCGCCCCCTGTCTTGATATCGGGCTTGATATGGATCTGGCTTAACCTTTTTAAACGGACAGCGGGGCATAAACTGCACAACTTACGCCCGTTTCAGATCGTGCTAATATGCATTTCTTTGCCCCGCACCCTGTTTGCGCCGTAAATCAGGCTACAAGGTCAATATCTTTGTATTCGTTTGCATTGTTTTATTATGTTATTATAGAATTATTATTCTATAAAAGTGAGGTTAGCATGAGTATTGATATCGCCGAGATTTTCGCGCAGCAAATGCGTGACGAGGAAAAACAATATAAAGGTCAGGTAACTGACGAGGAAATATCCAAACAGTTAAAAGAATCCATTAAAGGGATGAAGGACTGCCTAAAAGGTAAAAATCCTGATTACACGAAAATTAAAATGAAGATATATCGGGCAAAACCATAAAATGGTATGAGATTAGGCAATCGTTAAAATCGATATATTAAAAGTGTTCTACTAAAATTATAGAGTAAGCCTTTACCGGCTACCATTCAGCACATAAAAAAACGGCCCCCGTATGGGAGCCGTTTTCTTTAAATCTGGATTACTGGCTTAAAACTTAAAGCCATCATCATTACCTTTTTTACGTCTGGCAGGCTTTGGCTGTGACTTGGCTGCCGGTTTTTGGTCATCATTAGCTGATGGCTTACGGCTTGGCTTTGAAAACTGATCAGCCAGAACATCAATCTGTTGACGCGCTTTATTCATACCATAGTCATAAAGATCACCAGCTTGCTTGCTTGATGGCAAGTTGGCAGTCAACTGCGATACCACCATCGTCAGTGTTTCAGGGTTGATGAACTGCATGGCGCCATAAGCTTGCTGTGATAGAAAATCAGTCGGGATGCTATCTGCATAATCGGCAATTCTATCAGCGATTTCTTTGGTGCTCATTTCTTTTGATTCATCATAGAAGACTTCAAGATCGGACATCATTTTATCAAAAAAGCCTTCAACCAGCGGCGGCATCTTGCTCCCACCCAGCATGGTTTTCATTTGCAGTTTAAATTCGCCAAATTCCATCTGACCTGACAGTGATTTGAATGAACTGGCCAGCATCTGGCTGGTTTGCGGGTCTTTCAAACGGCTAACAACCGTGTTCAGACCATCTTCGATCTGTGACAGATCCAAAGACTGAACCATTTCGGTCAAGCCATCGGTAACGTCCTGTCCGGCAAGCAACTGATACGCATCATCAACAAATTTTTCAACGCTTTCACGTGGAAATTCGCGCTCAACTTCGGTCAAGGCGGCTTTGGCAGCAGCAGACGCAGTTTTAACCAGTTTAGGCTGAAGCTGGCTTGGGTCATGTTTTGCAGCGAAACGGGCAAAAGCATCTTTTAATTTTTTAAATCCTGAATTGTCTTCAAAGCTCATTACGTATAACTCCTATAATTTATAAAGCGTATATCCTTATTCTTACCCACCAAGGGTGTCAAAAGAATCACGATTAATTAACGTATAAGATAGTCATAAAGACAAAGAATCGAGGTGTCAATAATTTATTAACCTTTCTGTAAAACAAAAAAGGTCGCTTTTTATGTCGTGATTTCATGTATAAAAATCCTCGTCCTGTCGGTCAGAACGGGTCGGTTTAAAGAATAATGCTGTCAGAATTATACGATCAGGCCAGCGTTTCCAGCAGGCTGTCCTGCATTTCTTCACTGGCTTTAATCAGGCCGATATTGGCCTTATAGGCAATTTCGGCGGTTTTCATATCCATGATTTCGGTTTCAAGACTGATATCCGGCGCGGCAATCATACCCTTGGCATCAGCATAGATTGATGATGGATCATAACGTTGGGTTACCGAATCCGGACGATCCGTTACCTCGGCCCGCACACCGGCAGGTGCCTGACTGTGCAGCGTTGTTTCTTTGGGTGTATAGGCAGTCGCATTCTGACCATCGCCTGCTGTTCTGCCATTGGTATGCATATTGGCAATATTATTGGCCGCAGTGGCCAAGCGGGTTTTTTGCGCGCTTAGCCCTGATAAAGCGATAGACATTGAATCAACCATTATAAACTCCCCCGGGAATACTACTTCTCCCTATAGTATAGTATAAGGTGATTGTTTTTAAAAATCCTTAATTTCCGGCAAAAAGCTGGTGATCCCTTGACAAATGCCTCAAAACGCATTGTTATCAAGGAAGAGCTATTATTCTATTCCAGCCGGAGATTATCCATGTTTACGCCGCGTTCTTTGCTACTGCCTGTTATCGCTTTAACCTTTTGTCTGGCGCCGGTCGCGGACTATAAAACCGCTGCCGCTGAAAACCGTACCGCTGGCCGAAATGTTGATGCCGATCAAACACAGCTCCGCAGCCTGCGTTATACAGCCCCGCAGAACGAGCCCTATTGGGAATGGAAACATGGCCCCGATCTGGAACATGACATGCCGGTTCAGTGGCGTGGTCAGGAATGGGACCCTGAAAAATGGCAGCAACAAGGCTGGAGCGCTGAGCGTACCATCGCCAATCTATTCCGCTTTGGTGCCTTTGAAGCCCTGGTTGACCGTAACGGAGAAGCCTTCCTGCATATCGGCGCGCCGTTCTTTGAACTGTCCGAACTTGACCAGCGCCGCAGCATCAAACTAATTGCCGAAGAAGCCGGTATTTTTGCCAAAGGATATGATGCGCTGAACATCTATTCAGCGCCCCATTACCGGCAAGTCGGCACCTATAGCCGGTCCGGTCTGAGATTTAAATAAACGACCAAGCTCATAGAATCAGTGTTTAGGGCCTGTAGATTTTGATTTAAAGGCGTTAGCTTTAACGTTGGCCTGATCACTTTTCATATCGATATTTGCCAAAGTCTTGGTCAAAACCCCGATATCATGCGTTTGATCCTTTGGTAAATCTGTTAATGAGTCCATAACCTGATAAACTTTCGGGCACGCTTCACCAAATTCCTGAACGCTAACACCCGAATTTTTTGCCATCACGCAAAAATCGGCGCAGAGGGTCACCATATCTCTGAGTTGGTTTGCCCAAAAACTATGCTGTCCTTTGGTAGCCTTCGCTTCCTTCTTTGTAAATTCGCCTTTTTCAGCGCGCTCATTTTCACCCATATAAAAAACGCAATTTTCAAGCGTTTTTGATAATGCACTAATTGCTCTACCTTCAAAGTCCTGCATTTCCGTGACTGACATTTTTTGGGTCATGATTCTATCCTCTGTTGTGTTATAAATGATATCTATTTTCTATATTCATTGTACATAATAACAAGCTTTGTCAAGATAAAAGATTGATCCACCACTGTGATGGTTTACACTTATAAGCTGATCACCGTAACAAAGGGCAGGCTTTATGCCGATACAAACAATGCATCATCTAACCAATATTGCGACGGCCAGTGATAAATCCCGAATCAAGCAGCTGGCCTTAAAGCTTTTGATGCTGGTCTGTATTGTCAGCTTTTTTACCGGTACCGCACGGGCGCAGGGTGCTCCTACGATCATCAGGGATGCCGAAATTGAAAATACACTGGCCCGTTTTAGCGCGCCTGTCTTTGAGGCCGCCGGTATTGGTCCCAATGATGTCCGTATCATTCTGGTCGAGGATCATAACCTGAATGCTTTCGTTGCCGGCGGTATGAATATCTTTGTCTATGCCGGTATTATTCTGGAAGCTGAAAACCCCGGCGAGCTTGTCGGGGTCATGGCCCATGAAACCGGTCATATTGCCGGTGCCCATTTGATACGCACCCGTGCTGCTATGGAACGGGCGAGCTTTCAATCCCTGCTGGTCAGCCTGCTTGGCGTTGCCGCAATGGTGGGATCTGGTGATGGCGGCGCTGCCGGCGCTGTATTTGGCGGTGGACAAAGCATGGTACATAACAGTATGCTCAGCCATAGCCGCACGCAAGAAGCCGCCGCCGATCAGGCCGCGGTTAAATACCTGTCCGATGCGGGGCTGAACGCACAAGGCATGCTGACATTCCTTGAGAAAATGCAAAATCAGGAAGCGCTGCCAAGCTCGCAGCAGGCTGAATATGTCCGCACCCACCCCCTGACCCGTAACCGGATTTCCTATTTACGCGAAAATGTCGAACGTCATGCCCGCAAAGCCGCCTATTCCGAAAGCTGGGTAAATGATTTTGACCGTATCAAGGCCAAGCTGATTGGCTTTATGTACCCGGATCAGGGGCTCCGCCTGCCTGCTGATACGGTTGCCAATCGCTATGCCCGTACCATTGCCCTTTACCGCAAAAACCGTCTGGACGAGGCATTGCAGGGTATTAACGCCCTGATCGAAGAAGAGCCGCAGAATCCGTATTTCTTTGAGTTAAAAGGTCAGATGCTGTACGAGAACAACCATCTGGAACAAGCCGTGCCCGCCTATGCCAAAGCCGTTCAGCTCCTTGAGGATTCATCTCTCATCCGTTCGCGCTATGGCCAGGTTTTGCTGGCGCTGGCCAAAAGTGATGCGGAGTACCGCGCCGCCATTACCGAGCTTGAACGCAGCCTTAGAGCCGAACAGCGCAGCCCGCGCCTGCATCGGTTACTAGCGACCGGATATGGCCGCATTGGTCAGGAAGGCACCGCACGCCTGCATCTGGCAGAGGAAGCCGTGCTGCAACAGCGCTTTGAAGATGCCCGGCGGCATATCGGGCTTGCCGAACAGGACTTGCCGGACAACACCGCCAAACGCATTCGCTTGCAAGATCTGAAAACCTATATCGAAATTCTGGACACCGAGGCAGAATAACTGTTGCAGTCGGAACCATTAATGTTACATCATTAGGATAAGTATTAATATTAAACGGACTTTTAATTATAAGGGGATATCCATGCTATCATTTTCACGCGGCGTTCTGATCACAGCGCTGGTTGCCGGATTGGGCTTTGCAAGCTCCGCCATGGCGCAGGACATTAATAAATCCGAAGTCGAAAAAATTATTGAAGACTACATCATGAATAACCCCCAGGTTATCCTGCAATCGGTCAATGATTATCAAACCGAAGGCGTGGCACAACAACAACAAGCAGGCATTACCAGCAATACGCGAAAGATTTTCCAAAACGAAATGTCACCGATTGCCGGTAATCCGAACGGTGATATCACAGTTGTTGAATTTTTTGATTATAACTGCGGTTACTGTAAACGCGTTGTTGATGATCTCAACAAGCTCGCCCAAACTGACGAGAATGTGAAAATCATCTATAAAGAATTCCCGATTCTGGGCCCCACGTCGGAAACAGCAGCCCGCTGGGCACTTGCCGCCGCCAATCAGGACAAATATATTCCCTTTCACACCGCGCTGATGAAATCCAGCGGCAGAATAGATGAAAGCGTGCTCGAGCGTATCGGTAAGGATCTTAGCCTTGATGTTGAAAAACTTCGCACCGAAGCGCAGAGTGATACCATCACCGATTATCTGGCAGAAAACCGCCAGCTTGCCCAGGAACTGAGCATTACCGGCACTCCGGGCTTTATTATCGAGGATGAAATCTATCCCGGTGCTGTGCAATATGACACCATGACAGAGATCATTGCTGAAAAGCGTGCCGAGAAAGCTGATAACAAAGCGGAAGACTAATTTAAACTTCTGTCTTTCATATAACCAAATGCCCCCGCCATATCCATATGCGGGGGCATTTTTTTATATCGACACAATTTTAAATCTGATGCGCTTATACTAAAGTTTATACATATTTTAAATTAATTTAAGGGCAGATCATGAATAAACAAGCAGGGAATGCCTTATTCCTCATTTTAATTGCAGTTGCTTTGTTTGCCGCCCTCTCCTATGCCGTAACCCAGTCTGGTCGTGGCAGTGCAAACATTGATAAAGACAAAGCCAACCTTCTGGGCGCCCAGATCAGTCAATATGGCAGCCAGATGGAAAATGCCGTGACCCGCATGCGTCTTATTAATGGATGCAGTGATCTGGAGCTTAGTTTTGAAAACGCGGCGACGGGTACGACCTATCAAAATGCCACCGCACCCACAGAATGTGAGCTTTTCAATCCGGTTGGTGGGGGTATGACCTATGATTTTCCCGATGAAGCCAGCACGGACACCGACTGGATCTTTACCGGCAGCATGACGATTGTCGATGTCGGATATGACCCCGGTGGCCATCCGGCCGATGCCAAAGAAATTATCGCTTTAATGCGCAACATCGACGAGGATGTATGCGTGGCAATCAATAGATCTCTTGGCATTAAATCAGGACTGCCGGTTCCCGAAGATACCAGGGTAACAACCACCGCCTATACGGGATCATTCGTCAGTGGCGGCTATGGTCTTGCCGATGATGTTGATTCTGCCATTCTGGCCGGTCATTATTCCGGCTGTGTAGAATCCGCCTATCCCAGCCCGGGCGTCCTGTTTTATTACCATGTTATAGCGCCGCGATAACGATACCGCAAAGGCGGGCTCATATTACCGTACGATTTTCCCATTCTTGAATACAGCTTTATCCTTTTAAGCATGCTTGCGTCTTATCGGGACTCGGATATCTTACCGTTTGCGTAGCCTGCTCTTTATTTTTCTTTTCTAAATCTCAAAAAATGACCCGTCCCTAAGCCCTGTTATCGCTGGATTTTATGGAATATGTTAATTAATATTTAACATATTCCTTGACGGAGTCTCTAGATTATGATTAACTAAATCTTAAGTTCGGTAAACAAAAACTTAACAGATAAGCATTACGAGGTTCACCATGTCACGTATCCTGATCGCAGAATATAACACTACCGTTTCATCCTTCTTGAGAAAACAGCTGAAAACCGCTTACAACACGGTTGAAATCAGCGAAACCAGCGAAAACACCTGGAAAGCGGTTAACAGCACCGAATATGATGTCTTGATGATCAATATTGTCATGCCCGGTATTGATGGTTTTGTTCTGGCACAAAAGGCGCTACAGGCCAATCCGAGTCTACAGGTGATCTTCATCACCGGTTTTGCCGCCGTTGCTATGGATACCTATAACACGCCGCATTACGCGCCTCGCCCGATGACCTCACAGCCTTTCCACCTGCGTGAAGCAGCACAACGTGTTCGTTTCTATCTGGGCGAAGCTGATCTGCCTTTTGACCAGAACGGCAGCTACGGTTATGGCCACAAAACAGATCTGACGCAAGATAACGTCATTTATGCTCAATTCGGCACTCATGGCTGAACAGAGACAGCGTTTCTTATAACGCGCATTTTTAAACAAAAATAAAAAAATAATATCTGGACCATGAGAACTTTAAAGGGGCACCGTTTCGGTTGCCCCTTCTTTTTTGCCGCTTTTACAGACGGGCGATATTGACAAAGCAGGTTTAACCCGTTAATACCTATTTGTTCCAAGACAACGGGCGGTTAGCTCAGTGGTAGAGCACTACGTTGACATCGTAGGGGTCGCTGGTTCAAGTCCAGTACCGCCCACCATTTCTCCTGATTTTTTCATCCTCCATGTTCTGGTTGCGCGCTAAACCCTTCCTCCGAAAATGTGACAAGTATTTAAGGATTATAGACATCCAAGGCAGAGCATGCCAAAATCAAACCTATCAAAGCCCTCGCTACACGGCGAAGACTATACTTTTAGGCGACGGCATTACGCCGCCCTTACCATTACTGTATGAGATTGAAACATGACAAAGAAAATTGCGTATCAGGGCCAGCCAGGCGCCTATTCTGATCTGGCCTGCCGGAAAGCCCGCCCTGATTATACCCCGTTATCCTGTTCCAGCTTTACTCAGGCTATGGAAGCCGTAATCAGTGGTGAGGCCGAATTTGCAATGATTCCGGTCGATAATTCACTGGCCGGACGGGTGGCTGATATTCACCGGTTATTGCCCGAAAAAGGCCTGAGAATCATTGGCGAGCATTTTCAGCCCATCCGCCATTGTCTGGTCGGTTTGCCCGGCACCAAAATCGAAGACATCACCCAGATCTTTAGTCATGTCCATGCCCTGCCGCAATGTGAAAAACTGATCAAACAGACCGGTGCCACACCTGTGGTTTATGGCGACACGGCGCTATCCGCCAAACATGTTGCTGAAAAAGGCGATAAAACCCGCGCGGCGATTTCATCCAGCGTTGCCGCCGAGTTGTATGGTCTGGAGATTCTGCGCGAAGATGTTCAGGATGACGATCATAATACAACGCGATTTATCATCCTGTCGCGCCAAATGACCGTCCCCGAATACGAGCCTGACGGTAAATATATTACCTCTCTTTTGTTTCGTCTGCGCAGTATGCCGGCTGTTTTGTATAAATGTCTTGGCGGTTTTGCCACCAATGGCATCAACCTGACCAAGCTTGAAAGCTATATGGTTGATGGCGATTTCGAAGCCGTGCAGTTTTACTGTGATATCGAGGTTCATATTGATGACCCGCGTATGCAATTCGTACTGGAAGAAGTCGATTTCTATACCGAGCGGGTCGAGATTTTCGGCACCTATCCCGCCCATAAATACCGTTTTATTGGCTAAATAAAGCACTGGTCATGGCCAAACCCCTGTGTTAGCCTTGGTGCAGTTGTGAGATAAAGAGAAACGAAAGGATATTTTATTATGGCCACACATGCACAGCTTGCCTCAAAACTACTCCGCGATGCCGCGAATTTTTTCCGCAATGTCGGTGAACAGAATCCGCCACTGAAAGATCAGATGAGCGATAACGCCGATGTTTATGATCAAGTTGCCGGACTGGTTGAAACCAACCCGATGGGTGAACTTGACGTTCAGGATCCAGAACAGGACAACGACGCCGAAACAACGATCAAAACCTGATCACCGGCGCATTGATATGCTTTAAAGCCATAGGGGAGCAATCCTCTATGGCTTTTTTTATAATGAAATAGCCCATAGGGATATATTTATAATTTGGGATTTTTCTGGCGGCGGCGTTCAACCGAGGAGCCAATGCCCATTGCCTCGCGGTATTTAACCACCGTACGGCGGGCAACATCGACGCCATCCTTGTTAAGCAGCGCGACAAGCTTTGCATCCGACAGAACTTTTTTGGGATCTTCCTGTTCGATCAGGCTGCGGATTTTGGCCTTAACCGATTCCGAAGAATAATTGATCGCCCCGTCCGCGCTGTTAATCGCGCTGGAAAAGAAATATTTCAGCTCAAAGACACCGCGCGGCGTTGCCATGAATTTACTGGTCGTCACCCGGCTGATCGTGCTTTCATGCATACCGATTGCATCCGCAACATCGCGCAGGACCAACGGTTTTAAATACTCAATGCCGTATAAAAAGAAGGCTTCCTGTTTACGGATAATTTCCTCGGAAACTTTTAAAATCGTGTTGGCCCGCTGATCAAGCGCCTTGACCAGCCAATTGGCGCTTTGCCAGTGTTCGTTCAAGAATGTCTTTGATTCCTTGTCTTTGGCGACATTGCGGACTTCGGCATAATAGGTTTTATTGACCAGCACCCGCGGCAGTGTTTCACTATTCAGCTCTACCGCCCAGCCCCCACCTGAAGATTTGGGCAATACCTTCATAATCACATCAGGTACCATGGTCTGGGTGACGAAATGCTCAAATTGCAAGGCCGGTTTGGGATCAAGCCTGCGGATTTCGCCCAGCATATCGGCCAGATCTTCTTCATCACAGCCAATCGTTTTGCGCAATTTGACAAAATCATGCCGTTCCAAAAGATCCATATGATCCAGAAAATCCTGCATCATCGGGTCAAGCCGCCCTTGTTCGGCCAATTGCAGGCCAAGACATTCAGACAGGCTACGGGCAAAAATACCGGTTGGCTCGAACCCTTGCAGTTTTTTGACCATATCTTCCAGCCGGTCAAGCGGCGCGCCAAGCTCTTCTGCCATTTTTTGCAGATCACACCGCAGATAACCGGCTTCATCAAGCTGATCGACAAACAGCATGGCCAGCATACGGTCCTGATCACTGGCAAAGCTTAACTGGACCTGTTCGGCGAGCATTTTAACAAGATCACTTTCCTCGGACAGGCGGTTTTCAAAATCATAATCGGGACTGTCAAAATTCATTGACCCGCCGCTACCGCTAACGCCCTCGATGGATTGATCGCGGCTTTGATAGACGGATGGATCTTCGCTGGCCTCTGCCCGATCAAGCGTCGAGCTGTTGGTCCAGTTATTTTCAAAATCAGTATCAATATCGCCTTCACTGGCCAACGGCGCCTCGGCACCATTACCGGCATCGCTTTGTTGACGGCGGTGTTCTTCGTCAATGCGGGCACGGTCAAGCTGGCTGTTGTCTTCGTGCCATTCAGTTTCGGATTTTGATTTTAAAGGGTCGTCACGGTTAAGATCGGTGATATCACCCGGTTTCTGGGCTTCAAGCAATGGATTACGTTCGATTTCTTCGGCCAGAAAGTCGTTCAGCTCCATATTCGACAGTTGTAGAAGCTTGATGGCTTGCTGCAATTGCGGCGTCATCGAAAGCGTCTGTGACTGTCTGAGATCTAAACGTGGGCCTATGGCCATGCTATCCCCTTCCCTTGTGTTCCCGATATTCAGGATAGCAAAAAATCGTTATCAAGTCCTTACTTTTTTGAAAAACGGCATGAATATTGCTTTGAAAGATAATCGGGCGCGGATTTAAAGCCCGTTTTTAACCGGTTTTATAATGAAAACCCTTCACCAAGATAGACACGGCGGACATCCTTATGGACGACGATATCCTGAGGTTTGCCTTCCATCAATACCCGCCCGCCATGAAGAATATAGGCGCGGTCAACAATATCCAGCATATCGCGAACATTGTGATCGGTAATCAGAACGCCGATGCCACGGTCTTTCAAATGCATAATCAAATCGCGAATATCACTGATCGCAATCGGATCAATACCGGCCAATGGTTCATCAAGCAGAATAAAGCGCGGGCGTGAGGCCAGTGCACGGGCGATTTCCGTCCGGCGGCGTTCCCCACCAGACAAGGACACAGCCGGTGTTTGACGCAAATGTGAGATTGAAAATTCGCCAAGCAGCTCTTCAAGCCGTTCTTCGCGGGCGACCACATCGGGTTCAATCATCTGTAACACCGCGCGGATGTTATCTTCGACACTAAGGCCACGGAAAATTGATGATTCCTGCGGCAGATACCCGATACCCAGCCGCGCACGACGGTACATCGGCAGGTTGGTCACATCCTGACCATCGACACTAATCTTGCCGCCATCGGCATCAATCAGGCCGGTCATGATATAAAAACAGGTTGTCTTACCGGCGCCGTTTGGCCCTAATAGACCAACAACCTCACCCTGCCGGACAGAGACACTGACATCCAGAAGCACAGGCCGCTTTTTATAGCGTTTGACCAGATGCTCGACGCATAGTCCCTTGTTCGAGACCACCAGTTCAGGTTTTTTTGGTTTTATAAAATCGTTCACAGTTCTTGTTTTTCTTATTCTGATTTTGGATAAAACACGCCTCTGACCCGTCCGGGCAGTCCTTGCTCATCCTTTGGTGCAAAAAGACGGCTGATACCTGTTTTGGTATTAACCTCGGCCCGTTCACCGGTCAGAATATTCTCTCCCTGCGTTATTGTAACATTTCCGCGCAGAATTGCAATTTCATTTACCGTATCATAGGTGCCGCGATCGCCGGTAATCCGCTCTTTGGGGGTAATAATCACCACTTTTTCCGGCGCTTCTATTGTTTTAACGACCATATCGCCATCTGCGTTCTCATTGATATGGGCGATGAAATAGGCTGTTTCAAGGCGGTCATCGCCCTGGACCACCACCGCATCGCCGCGGGCAATAACCTTTTGCGCATTGCCATCATATTCAAAATAATCCTTGGCCGTGATAACCGCCTGTTCAGACACCATGCGCAGATCATCGCCTGTCAAACGGGCAAGGCCAGTGACCAGATCATAGTTACCCTGCTGGCCATACAGCGTCATTTTGCCATCCAGAATTTCAACATTACGCAGTGCTTTTATCTCGGTCAGTTCATTTACGCCCGAACCGCTATCGGCATCATAGGCTGCGATCAGCTCATCGGCTTTCAAGGTCATATCGCCCTGAACCGCGCGTGCATTACCACGGGCAACATAACGGGCATTCTGGCGATCCCATTCCAGCGCCTGATCGGCAGAAATATCAACCGGCTGGTCACGGGTTTCGGTAACAGCAGGCGCCTGCGCAAAACCGGGCATAGCCCAAAACAGGCACAGACCGGTGGCCAGAAGGACTTTATATCCCGGCACTTTTCTTATTCTCGCTGTCCATATCGATGCTGGTGATTTCATTCAGGTTGCTCCTTGCTTTGGGGTCTCAGCCGCAATGTTGCCGGCCCTGTAAAGATGATCGTTTGACCCGCATTTTGCAAATTCATCCCTGAAGCCTGTATACGTCCCGATGGGCCATGCCCCTCGAGCGGCTGGTCAGAAACGACGCTGCTGTTCTTTAAATCAATTCTGGCGCTGGCCAGCGAAAACTCCATACCCTGATCGTAAAAAAGTTTAACATTCTGCTGCAGGTTTAGAATTTCAGTTTCCTGATCAAAATCGCCCTTATCAGCGCTTAAGGCAAGCCAGCTGTTATCACTGCTGAAAATATCGGCCATGGGCTGCTGCATATTGACAAGATTAACATTCCGGCTTGATCGTACCGCCCGATCTGCGGTCACACGATAGCTACGGTTTTGTTTGTCAACACCATCATACCGGGCCTCGATCAGCGCCGTTTCCCCTTGCGCCTGCGTCGGCTCGGCCGGTTTTTGTTGTTGTTCGGCATTAAAGAATATCAACCAGATGACGACAATAGCGATCAACAACAGGGCAATAAAGACAAAGGATTTCCGCAACAGGCGGATAAAAACCGAATAACGGCGATTGATCTGCCAGTTTCGGCCCTGATCAATTTCGAATTCTTCTGAAGGCGCGGCTGTATTCATTTCACGATCTACCGGCGTTGGCTTAATCATTGGCATGACCTGTCCCGACCATCAGCCGGAAACTGTTTTCAGGAAAAACCGGCACGCAGACAATCATGCAGGTGTAAAATCCCCTGTGGACGACCCGCATCATCCGCAACAAAGAGAATGGTGATTTTGCGGAATTGCTCGGTAACATCGTTCATGATGCCCATTGCACTCCCGACAAGCGCTGTCGGTTTAATGGTTTTCGGATCAGGGCTCATGATTTCGGTAACCGGACGATTGACAAGATCACTGCCAACATGGCGACGGATATCCCCGTCGGTGACAATGCCGGTCAGGCTACCGTTTTCACCAACAATACCGACACAGCCGAAACCTTTGTCAGACATTACGGTGATCGCTTCTGACATCAATGCCGTATCACGGATCAACGGAATTTCTTCGCCCTTATGCATGATTTCATTAACCTTCATCAACTGCTGGCCAAGCTTGCCACCCGGATGATAAACGCGGAAATCATCAGCGGTAAATCCTTTGCGATCCAATAACGCCACGGCCAGGGCATCGCCCAGCGCCAGCGTCAATGTCGTCGAGGTTGTCGGTGCCAGACCATTCGGGCAGGCTTCCGGATATGGCGGCAACAATAAGGTGATATCAGATTCACTGCCCAACATAGAACTTTTATTCTTGGTCACACCAATCAATGGAATGGCAAAACGGCGGCTGTAGGAAATCAGATCCCGCAGTTCCTTGACTTCGCCGGAATTGGACAGGGCAATGACAACATCGCCGCGAACAATCATGCCCATATCGCCATGGCTGGCTTCACCCGGATGGACGAAAAAGGCCGGTGTACCGGTTGATGACAGGGTTGCGGCAACTTTGCGGGCAATATGGCCGCTTTTGCCCATGCCGGTGACAATAACCCGACCTTCGATGTTTTCGATCAGATCGACAGCATCGACAAAATCACCATTAAGCAGTTGCGAAAATTCGTCCAGCGCCATCGCTTCGGTCTGAAGGACCTTACGGGCGATCTGCAGCGTTGCTTCACTACGGCTTTCAGCTTTTTGATAGGATGGGTTTATATTCTCAACAGCGGTCATGCCAGCTTCCCCTTAAAATATAGAATCATGCTTTTTTATTTTACATACCATACAGGAAAACGGTAGATTTTTCCACTTAAATTCCCTTTTTATCCCTGTTTCATACGGAATGGGAGAAGATATCCTGATCTGCCCAGCCACCAACATCCAGAACAGCGCGGTGTGGCAGAAAATCAAAACACGCGCCGGCAATTTCCGTGCGCCCTTCGCGGGCCAGCATTTCATCAAGCTTTGCCCGTAATTCATGCAAATATAAAACGTCAGAGGCGGCATATTTCATTTGATCTTCGGTCAGTTCAGCCGCACCCCAGTCAGAGGATTGCTGCTGCTTGCTCAGATCAACGCCGATCAGATCACGGCACAGATTTTTCAACCCATGATAAGGGGTAAAAGTCCGCACCAGGCGCGACGCAATTTTCGTGCAATATACCGGACGGGTCAGAACGCCCAGATAAACCCATAACACCGCCACGTCAAAACGGGCAAAATGATAAAGCTTGGTCACATTTGGATCAGAGAGAAGTTTTTTCAAATTCGGTGCATCGAAATTCATGCCATCGAATTTCACCAGATGACAGGTCCCATCACCGGAAGACAATTGTACCAGACACAAACGGTCACGGATCGGGTTCAAGCCCATGGTTTCCGTGTCTATCGCGACAACATCGCCAAGGTCGAGGCCATCTGGGAGATCCCCGTGATGCAATTCAATCGTCATAATGCAGCTACAATCTTTTTGTTTACTTTATTGGTGCCCAGGAGAGGACTCGAACCTCCACGGCCTTGCGGCCACAGATACCTGAAACCTGCGCGTCTACCAGTTCCGCCACCTGGGCAGACACCAATAAAGTGACTTGATTTTTTAGCAAAGCCTTTACAGCCTGTCAACACGCTTTTACCGCCAATGGTAATAATCAGCGGTGACCGCGATGGCGGCTAACCCCTGCTTTGGCCTTCATATCACCATGACGAATACGATTATTCCAATGCATGCCTTTGGGCTTTTTTGAAGCGGCCAGCGTAAAATCAGTTTTGCCACTGCGCTGCGGGGATGGCATGGCGGCCATCATCCGGACATCCGGCATGCCGTATTTGCGCTTCCGGACATCATTTACAGTAATGGCTTCAACGCCGCCAATTTTTTCAAGAATTCCGACAATTTTATGGCTGATCGCGCTGCCAAGGACAAGTATTCTGTTTCTTTTCATCTCTGACCACTCTTCTGTAATAATTTTATGATGGCTGAACCTAGACAAAAAAAGGCGCTCTGTCAAGCTTATGAAAAAGGAGAAAACCGCATTTTGTAAAAAACAGAGCGCGGTTGTTTAGTAAATCTAAATACATATTTGCTAATTTTAAAAGAACACTTAGAATAATATCAGGTATTTTCGGGGGCATTCATATGAAATTACTGATCATTGATCGGGACGCACTTTCCAACCAGCTTTTATTGAACCGACTGGAAGAACGCGGTTATGACGTTACAGTCGAACCGGTCAAAAACGACGCGCTGGAGCTTTTAAAAGAACAGGATTTCGAAGTCATCCTTTTTGATCCGGCACCGGTTCAGGATGCGCGGGCCATTGTCATTAATATATTTAAAACCCTCAAAGGCCGGTATGAGCCACAATTCCTGCTGCTGTCCAAAAACATGACCGCCGATGATGCGCTGGCGGCTGGTGCCAATGATCTGATCCCAAAACCGATCAATCCACAAACTCTGGAAACGACTTTTGACAATCTTGACCGGCTCTGCGGCTATATTGCCCAGCTCCGTCATCACGAAGAACTGCCTTCCCGCCGCGGTATTATCAACAAAGACGCTTTTAACGAGCTGTTTCTCTCCGCTGTCGACCGTTCGCACCGCTATGCCGAGCGCAGTTTTATTGTTTTTATTGCCATCAGCGCCCCGCCGGAAGCCTGCGAAGCTTTGGCCGAACGGATACGTTATATCCGCCGCCAGAGCGATGTCATCGGCCAGACAGGGCCGCAGGAATTTGGCATCCTGCTGCAGCGGCCTTTATATGAATCGGAACCGCATGATGCCACCACCCGCTTTACCGAAGTGCTCAGCCAGTATGTTGCCGATCTTGAAACATCTTCGATGCAGATTGATCTGCATCTGGTTGAAATTCCATTTGGCAAATGTCATATCCATACCAGGGTAACGGATGAAGATACCTCGGTTATATATTATAACGAAGATATCTGATCTTTAATCTGTTACGCTATATATCAAAATACAGATACCACAGTACAACCACATGACAGAGGCCTTATGACCGTTTCCGATCAGATCATCGATCACATTCTTAAATATGCCAAAACCCACGGGGCCGAGGCTGCGGATGTTATGGTCGCCGAATCTCAGGCATTGTCCACCGCCTACCGGCTAGGCAAACAGGAATCTCTGGAACGGTCAGAGACGACTGATATCGGCATTCGGGTTTTTATTGGTAAAAAACAAGCGCTGGTTTCCAGCTGTGATCCCAAAAAAGAAACGCTGGAGGCGCTGACGGAACAGGCGATTGCCATGGCTAAAGTCGTGCCCGAAGACCCGCATTGCGGATTGGGCAGCGATTATGACACACCGATGGATCAGGATAGCCTTGATATTTTTGACCCTACACCACGGGACATTGACGATTTAATGGCCGATGCCGCCATGGCCGAGGAAGCCGCCCTTGCGGTTAAAGGTATCACCAATTCCGAAGGCGCCGATTGTACCGCCAGCCAGTCTTTGGTCAGTTATGCGACCAGTACCGGATTTTTCGGTGCGGTCAATGCCTCAAGCCACAGCGTATCTGTATCAGTGATTGCCGGACGTGACGATCAAATGCAGCGCGATTACGATTACAGCCACCGCCGCCATCTGGAAAATTTAACAGATCCGGCCGAAATTGGTCGTAGCGCCGCCAACCGCGCCGTTGAACGTTTGAACCCGCGCAAGGTCAAAACCCGGCATTTGCCCGTCGTTTATTCACCACGGGTTTCAAGCAGCCTGATGGGCAGTCTGGTATCAGCCCTGTCCGGCGGCGCTATCGCCCGCGGCACATCGATGCTTAAAAACAAAATGGATCAGCAAATCTGCGCCGATCATATCACCATTGTCGATGATCCGTTTCTGACACAAGGCCTGCGCTCCAAACCGTTTGACGGCGAAGGCATGATACCGCAAAAACGTAACCTGATTGATCAGGGCCGCTTGACCGGCTGGCTTCTGGATCTGCGTTCGGCCCACCAGCTTGGCCTGAGTTCAACCGGTAATGCCGGTCGGTCTGCCAGCGGTACACCGTCACCACGGGCCCATAATCTGTATATGTTGCCCGGCGAATTGCCCCCCGAAGATCTGATCGCCGATATCAAGGAAGGTTTATACATCACCGAAATGATGGGCAGCTCGGTCAGCCTGCTGACGGGTGATTACAGCAGGGGCGCTGCCGGTTTCTGGATTGAAAACGGTAAAATCGCCTATCCGGTCAGTGAAATCACTATTGCCGGCAACCTTGCCGATATGTGGCTGCAAATGACACCGGCCAATGATCTTAAATTCGAACACGGCATCAATGCGCCGACTATACGCATTGAAAAAATGATGGTGGCTGGCGATTAAAGATAAAATACCGCATACGCACAGAAGTCATCGTTTTCATAGCAATTAGCCCCTCTCTGCCTTGACGCGCCAAGCTGAAAGCAAGGCCTTAAAAAAAAAGAATATGTTATTAATTAAATGAAATGCTATACTTAAGGGGTATAGTATCTATATATAGTCGGACAGAAAAATGAAGAGACAAAGCGGCAACGCCTTATTTTTAATTTTAATTGCCGTGGCCTTATTCGCGGCGCTGTCCTATGCGGTGACACAGTCGGGCCGTGGCAATGCCGGTATTGAGCGCGAGCAACAGATGATTAATCAGGCGGTGTCCGAGCAATGTACGGCCTCGGTTAAC
>Ga0136604_1000113_pt1 | contig 47162 bp, 42 predicted proteins | sample AntRauFillE10628_FD_104928 | JGI IMG/M metagenome (GOLD analysis project Ga0136604, IMG submission 104928) | Saline lake microbial communities from Rauer Islands, Antarctica - Metagenome Filla E10 #628 | ecosystem: Environmental > Aquatic > Non-marine Saline and Alkaline > Saline | place...
CGCTTTAGCGTTAGTCCGCAGAGAAATCGTTTCTGGTCCCTATTCAAGAATTGTCTTTCGCCCTTTGCGTCTTTGCGCCTTGGCGAGAAAAAAATGCAAGAAGGAACATTCACCGCGGAGTCGCGGATTTCAATGACGCTTTAGCGTTAGTCCGCAGAGAAATCGTTTCTGGTCCCTATGTAGAAAGTGCGTCTTGCCCTTTGCGTCTTGGCGTCTTGGCGAGAAAGCAATGCAAGAAAGAACATCCACCGCGGAGTCGCAAAGTACGCAGAGAAATCGTTTCTGGTCCCTATGTAAAAAGTGCGTCTTGCCCTTTGCGTCTTGGCGCCTTGGCGAGAAATATTTTACTAAGTTTCCTTTCTCATTTCTGTAATAAGGAATGGTACTGAACTATTTAAGCTATGGCTCAGATAACAACTCAACCTACTTCTCTCAAATGATCCGCTCCCTACCAATATACGGCGCCCGCTCCAACGGATGCAAAGCATTGATCAGATATACACCTTCAGCTTTGTACAAATCTGCAATTCGGATGTCGGCGAGTTGAACCTGTTGCTGCTCCAGGCAATACGCGCGCATGACGCCCTTCAATAAAGGCTGCCGGGGCGTGAGCAGTTTCGAACCCATTTTTACTACGACATTATAATAATAGGCATCGGTCAGCCAGCCGTTGCGAAAAATCAGAATCTCATCGGCAGGCTCGGCCTTTCTCTCATACAGCGCATCCAATTTATTGCGCTCAGTAAACTTATACGCATAGTCAAGATCATCCACTTCCATGAGTTGCAGGCATGAAATATCTCGTTTTGGAAAAGGAGCTATTTCAGCTTTGGCAGCTTGGTGATTATACGAAATCCTCCACTTTCTTCTGCCAGAGGGGAAAGAAGTCTCTTCCAGCAAACGCCGAAGGTCAAGGGGCCGTTGCCCGGAATAAAAAGCCGCAAAGGTCCGATCCACCCGCGCTTGATGATAGGGCAGTAGGGGCGCACGACCGTCATACACGCCCACGGATTCAAGAAAGGGGAATATAAATTTTCTCTCTGATTTCATTATACTCGTCTTCCCATTGGCTCTGGGTCGTTATCCCGCCGCCGGTTTTGTAATAGCATTGGCCGTTTCGTTGTCCAATATAGCGAATCAAAATAGCGGAATCTACCTTTCCGTCATAGAATACGCCCGATACTCCAGTGTAAAATTCTCGCTGATGGGTTTCAACGGCTTCAATGATATCTACAGTTTTCTGCTTGGGGGCTCCGGTGATGCTCCCGGCGGGCAGTAGGCGAAAGAAAATATCTCCCAGATGCGATGTCCAGTCTTCGGGCAATTGCGTTTTGATATGACTACTCATTTGGAGGAGTCCATGACCCTCTCTCTGAACCTCTGTCAAATACTTAAACTTTTCCACGCGTGTTTGCCTCCCGACACTACTGAGATCATTGCGCATCAGGTCTACGATGGTGTAGTGCTCTGCGTTTTCTTTTTTATCGTTGAGGAGTCGCTCTGCAGCTTCGGGAAACTCGGAACTGATGGTTCCTTTCATAGGATGAGTAGAAAGAGTTTGCCCCTCAATATCCACAAAGCGCTCGGGGCTGAAGGAGATCCAGTAAGGTGCCCAATAGGTCTTGAATAGTGCTCCGGCACTTCGATAAACGGCATCTAAACCGGTATTCATTTGAATTGGAACCTCAAAACTTAAATTGAGCAAGTAGGTGTCGCCCCGATGCAAGTGGTATTGTACTTTTTTAAAAGCCTGTTGGTATTCCCCTTCTCCTGGTAAGGTGAAATCAGTAATCATCGCTTGCTTTTTTTGTGGGTCAATGATTCGCCCGCCGGAAATGCCCGGGAATTGAAAAGCAATGCCCATTTCTGCACAGTGATCGAGAGGAACGACAATATTTTTTTGGAGATCAAATGAGAGAATGAAAAAAAAAGGGATGTTTTTTCGCCCCAGTGCATTCATTTTATTTTGCGCAGCTGCTGCAGATATGCCGTGAATCATATTTGACTCAAAATTTGGTAGGCGATTAAACTCGCAAGATAGGCGAGTCCGGTCATGAAGACAAATTGAAGAATGGGCCATTTCCAGCTATTCGTCTCCTTTTTTACGACGGCTACTGTGGACATACACTGCATAGCTAGAGCGAAAAATAGTAAAAGGGATATAGAAGTGGCGAGATCATAACGCGGTCCTCCGGTTTTTGGGTTGATTTCTTTGGCCATCCGATCGCGGACGCTCAATTCATCAGCGGTGTCTCCGATACTATAAATTGTCGCCATAGTTCCTACAAAGACCTCTCTTGCAGCAAAAGAGGTAAGAAGAGCGATACCAATTTTCCAGTCAAAGCCGAGTGGAGCGATAGTCGGTTCTATCCATTTTCCCAGGTGACCTGCGTAGGACGCTTCTATTTTTTTAGCAGCGATATAGTTTTCTGTTCTCGATGGTTCCCATTGCATTTCCTGAGCCTCAGTGGCTGCCGCCTCTGCCGCTTGCTCAATGGAGTTACCCGGCCCATAACTGGCCATAAACCATAGAACAATAGATATAGCGAAGATAATTTTACCGGCTTCAATGACGAAAGCACCTACCTTATTTTTTACGGTTAAAAGCATTGTGGACCAGGAAGGGGAACGGTAATCGGGGAGTTCAATCATTAAAAATCCGCTGGTTTGTCCAGAGACAAAGGGGCGGAGTAAAAGGGCGCCACCAAAAGCAGCTACAATTCCAAATACATATAAGCCCATAAAGACCAAGCCCTGAGCATTGAATGGGCCGTAGTAGGTCTCCGCAGGGACCACAAAGCCAACCAAAACAATATATACGGGAATGCGAGCCGAGCAGGGGATAAAAGGAGTCACTAATATAGTGAGTAGTCGCTCTTTTGGGTTGGCTATGGTTCGCGCAGACATTATCGCAGGTATCGCGCAGGCTCCGCCGGATACCATGGCGACCACACTCCGGCCATTCATTCCAAATCGGGACATAAATTTATCAAATAGATACACCGCCCGTGACATATACCCCACCTCTTCTAGTAGGCTGAGTAGTAAAAAAAGAATAGCAATTTGAGGGATGAATACAAGCACACCACCGAGTCCGGCCAGTATACCTTCAGTAATCAAAGAGGTGTACCAGGCGTCGGGCAGTAAGTTTTGTACTGAACTACTGAGTGAAGCAAATACCCATTCGATGCCGTCCATGGGATAGGTCGCCCATGAGAAAATGGCCTGAAAGATTAATAGCATAACGCCGATAAAAATAATGGGACCTATATAGGGATGAGACACCACTCGATCAATTTTGTCCGTCATGCTTTGTGGAGACCCACTGCGCTTCACCACTTTGTCCATGAGTGGTTGAATCTGCTCAAATCGAGCCATTGTCTCGTGCACCTGACTCTTGATCGAGTTGAATTGATGATCTTTTACAACTTGACTACACTGGTCCCGATGTTCCTTTGTCAACAGCTTGAGCTCGGGCGCATGCTCAATGGTGACTAGTCGACCGTATGGACTAAGTTTGGGATGGAAAAGATCTTCAGGGACTTGTTCTAAAATGAATTGTTCTTGTTGCTGCAAGCTGTAAAAAGGAGCGGGTTTTTGCAAATCGGAAGAACAATCAACCAATTGGTCCTTTAGATCGTCCAGGTTCTCGCCGGTTTTTCCGGAAACAAAATGTACCGGACAGGACAACAACTGTTGTAAGCGTTCTTTCTTCAAGCTGACACCATCAGCAGCCCATTCATCAATCATGGTCACTGTGAGAATCACGGGTAGCCCCAAATCCATTATCTGAGTGAGCATGAGCAATTGTTGCTCCAGTGAGCGAACATCGAGTACGTACAGGACGAGGTCGGGATAATCGACATCGTCGGGCTGCAATAATATGGAGCTGGTTATTCTCTCGTCTTCCGAGGTGGGATGCAGGCTATAAGTTCCCGGTAAATCGATGAGTTGAAACTCACAATCGCGATGGTTGAGAACCCCTGTTTTTCTATCGACAGTCACACCAGGGAAGTTGCCCACCTTTTGCTGCAAGCCTGTGAGCCGATTGAATAATGTGGTTTTTCCGGAATTGGGGTTTCCGGCAAGAGCTACCTTAATCATAGTTGTCCGCTATTCCCGTGAATTATTGCACTCGTATAGAAGCAGCTTCTTTTTTACGAACGGCGATGTTCTTTCCGCCGGCATGAATATAATAGGTCTGACCGTTAAATGTGGTGCGTCGAACCCAAATTTCTGTGCCCGGTTGAATCCCCATGGAAAGCAAACGCAGTCCTATCATGGGATTCTCAAAACCCATTAAGGTCTTCTTTTCGCCGGGCTTGACATCAACTAGTTGCGACATCTCAATGCTTTTTATTTAAAACTAATCTAAATTATAATAAAAGTAAAATTTTCCTGGCAATTGGACAAGGAAGGGGCGGATTTATTTGTCACTTTCTTTTTCTTCCTGCTCTTCGGGATCGGGCTCCGCATTTACAACATCGTACAACCCACTTTCCACTCGGGCATTGTAGTCTTTTTTCGCTACATGCATTTTTCGATTCACCGTCATAAGGTGAATGGTAACTCTTGATTTGGTTTCCTTTATTTTTCTAACTTTTATACTGCGTTCTGCCATGATGGTATTGTTATCGGTTGATGAAATATTTTTTTAGCTGGTCGAGACGGGACTTTTAGAATCAGCGAATTTCTTACCCGTCCATTTGCCGAGCCACTCTACGCGCTTACCTACCTTTAAATAGGATTGGAATACCCTTTCAGCATCCTTTTTATTATCTCTGCTTATGGTAATATTAAATTGGCCCGTTTTTACATTGAAGTAATACTTGCCTTTTCCCATTGTGAATTTCTTATTGCTTGCCATAGTGAATCGATTAAATTATGCAATTACTTTGTGAATATAGTCCGAATTCAGGAGACTAAGTGCCCCCATATATTTTAAGCTGAAGGAGAGTTTGTCACCTACCTTGTAGCCGTGTTTGTTCGTAGCCAAATCGACGATCAGCATGTCTGAACTGGCGTTAACGACCTCAATGGCGGTGTCGTCCGGTAAAATAAAGTCCGGCGAAACGTCAAGTAAGCCAATATCCAAAATAGCTCGCTTAGATGTAGCTCCATAATCTTCCTCATCTACTTCAAAAACCTGACCGCTGGGATTTTCTGCCAGCGTCCCTATGGGGACTTTCGGCTTCTCCGTAATTTCGATAATCTCAGTATATAGTTTGAAGACATCTCTCTCCATTCCCTTTATTACATCCCCGGTCAGCAAGTTTAATCCAAAATACAAGGTCTCACCCACCCGAAAATGATTGACTGACTTCGGAAGCGTTCTTTGCATCAATAAGGGAATGACTACAGAGGTTCCACCGGTTACCCAGGGAATCTTCTTGTTGAACTTGGCCTCTATCAGTTGCTTGTACAAACTCAATTGTATGTACTTGTCTTGAGATGGCATTACCCCACTTAAGCAATTCAGATTTGACCCTAAGCCACTCACCTCAATATTGGGCAACTCAAATATCTTTGAATAAAATTCAGTCAAGTGCTCCCCCATAATTCCCTCCCGCAAATCACCCAATTCAATCATAATAATGATCTTGTGTGTTCTATTTTGCTTCTGGGCTTCCTCACTCAGCTTCCGTATAATCGACGTTTCTGAATTGAAACTCACATCGGCATACCGAACGGTTTGTTCAATTTCATCCAATGCCGGAGGCTTTATGTATACCGTCTGAACGGTCTCGTCAATAGACTTAATCCGTTTGAGGTTTTGAATCCTGCTATCACATACTTCCCGTATGCCCAAATTCAAAAGCTCTCGAAGATACAACTCGTTGCCGCACAGCAATTTAGTGACAGCTGCCCACTCCACATTATTGGAGCGAAACAAGTCATCTAAATACTCGAAATTCTTCTTCAATCGATCTTTGAAGAGCGTAATATTAGCCATGATGCGTTCTTATGATTGAGCAGAAGTAGAGGCTTTGTCTTTAGTCAGCCTCATTTCAAGATATTTGTTTGTAAATCCTAACTTTTCATATAAAAACTTTGCAGGATTTTCTGGCTCCACATGCAAAGCAATATCGCCTTCTGCTTGCGCGATAGCTTTTTTCATGAGTTGCTTACCTACTCCCTTGCCTCTGTGCGCCCGACTCACTGCGATGTACACCAAAATGTTTTCCGGTATATACCCCTTCATACCCGTCTTGTTGACAATAACAGCACCGGCAATCTCATTTTCTTCATGAGCCACTACGACAAACCCACCTTCTGATGAGACTTCCTTCATCGCATAATCTATACAATTGGAAATGTCTTCCCGCGGATCTCCGTATTCGTCCAGATGATCAAATAAAAATTCTACGATTTTTCCCTTCTGTAGGTAAGATGGCTTACTAAAAGGAGTGTATGTGGTGAAATCCAAACTTTATATTTTGTTTCAATGATTCAACAGTCTAACCACCAAAATGGTTCTAATTCAAACGATTAGAACATTAAAGATAGTACTTTTTGAGCAGTTTTTCAAATCGATAGCCGGGAAGAATAGCCCGAAGGACTTAAAATTGAGGGAGTTTTTGTCCGGTACTGATTAGATTTGTCGCTGCTTTGGCTAGTAAGGTATCTTCCCGTTTGAGCTGGGCTTCAAGATGAATAATCCGCTTTCCAGCCCGAATGACCTGAGCATTGACCGTGACTTCATCACCGAGATGTGCCGGGCGGAGAAAGTCAACTTGCAAGTTGACAGAGGTGAAAAATCGGTCTCGACCCAAACTAAATACGGCGATTCCCGCAACCTCATCCAACATGCCAGAGATCACGCCACCGTGCAGTATCGCCGCGGGATTGCACATCTCTTCCCTCACTTGAAACTGGACGCCTACTGACCCTTCCTCAACACGCACCAACCGCCCTTGGAGCCACCGCATATAAGGCGACGGAGATTCGTAATCTTCCTCCTGTTGTAGAACGACCTTTAAAAGTTGAAAAGCTTTATTTTCTTCCATATTTAAACGTTTATCATCTACTCAAATATACTATTTCTTGAACGGATCTATCCCTCTGTATTCTTTTTTTGGGCGTCCCGCTCCGAGCAGTCTCGGAGCGGCCCGGCTATTCAGGGGTCCCGTCCCCAAATTTTTGGGGACCACTTCGCCACCAAGTTCTGGTGGCTCGTGCCCTTACTATCCGTGACGCAATGCGTTATTCAATTCAGCCGGCGATGACTAATTGTTGCCATGACTCTAAATGGCTCCACCTACTTGTATTTCGATGTTCTCTGCGGCTAGACGTTGTCCATGACATACCAGAAAAAGGCGCAAGCAAATATGTGCGATTCAGAATATGGCATGGAGAAATCAAACTACTACAATGGTAAGTTTTTATTTCGTGGGGAAGAGCTATAAAATTAGCAGAGATATTCCTCGCGGAATACCTCTGCTGAATATCTCTAGAAAATGCCCTTATCGTTTTATGAATCTTCGAACTTCACGTCCTTGATTAGTCTCTATCACTAGATAGTATAGTCCGGGAAGCAGAGAGGAAATCGAAAACTGGTTTTCGCTAGTATTCAATTCCCGTATCCTTTGTCCATTTTGATTCACAATGGTCAACTTTTGTAGCGGATAGTTCGACCGCAGATGCATTTCGTTGTGAACGGGATTTGGAAAAATCGATATTGTCGATTTCGGTCTGATCAGGTTTAATGAGCTACTTCCTTCAAAGGATACATCATCCATGCAAAAAAACAAAGGCGTATTGATGCCAAATTGACCGGTATCTGAAGAGTAAAACTCTATGGTTACACTATCGACTACACCAAGCTGAGAAAGGTCAAAACTCGTCCAATTCTCCAGAATATAATCATCCTCACTATCCGGAAAGCGATAATCAGCTAAATATATATCCAGGCTATCGGTGCGATCTCCGTCCAGGTAGCCAACCCAGCGGATATAGAAATAATCGGGATCCTCTCCGGTAGCACCTCCAAAAGCCTTGGAAAACTGGTTCCCATCGCGGATCGTAAAATACGCATATGTCGTATTCGTTACATCTACTTCCGTCAACTGAATAGGAACGTTCGATGTGAAATGTAGAAGGGATCCACCGAATGGACTCTGTCCTACAGCAAAGGTAGAGCTACCACTCGATCCGCTGCCCTGCCGATTTCCATAGAGGTTAGTGAAATTTGGGGTTACACTGTCTTGCACGCTGCTGATTGCCCATTGTCCGGCCCAGAAGTTGTTTTCAAAGTCATAGACCACAGGAAAACGAAGTGATGATATTTCAAAACTCGTGGTTCCATCCACTCCATTAATGAAGGTGTCCACCTCCGTGAGTTCAGACTCAAAACCAATGGTTTCCATTTGTGAAAATAGAGGGGAAAAAGTTGCAACAGTAAGAATGAAAAGTACAATTCGCTTCATAGGTCAAAATTTTGGTTCAAAAATAATCCCGAAACGCCATTGCCGACCTGGGGCAGGGACACCGGGCTGAAAGAAATAATCTTGTTCCCAGGCATTATTAAGCCTGAAAAATAATTGAATATCTTGTTGCCACCACCGATTCGAATACGCCAGAATCCAGTGGCCAATATGTCGAGAGGGTATGGACTCACTCCTATTGGGACGGGTAAAAATCACTGACTGATGCAAATGTTGGTAAAGCAGAGAAAATTGACGATAACTGGCGCTGCAATGAAAACTCCATTGGTGCTCTGGCATGTAAATGAGATTACTACCTTTTTGGGCCACTGGACTGTCGAAGTCGCCGGTGTTTCTCACGTATTGGTAATTGTATACTCCTCGGAAACTCATAGAAAAATGATTGCTCCATTGTTTGCTTTTCTCCATGCTCAACTCTAGCCCGGCTGCAGACACCTCCAATATGTTGTGCGGCCGAAAAAAAATGGAGTTTAATGGAGCCCATAAAATCCAATTTTCTACATTTTTATAATAGACTTCTGCCACAAGTCCGTCAAAGAATGTGGCATTGCCACTATATTGATAACTGGCCTGGATTTGGTGACTCAACTCTGGTTCTAAATCTTCATTACCACCGGGGTTCCAAAACAGATCATTAGCTGACGGGTATCGATGCGCCCGGGAAATCTGAAGTTGCCAAAAGTGACGCTGTCCAGTATAACCCCATGCAAGGTGTCCTGTCATAGGAGCGATAGAATGATTTCTTCCCGCTTGGCGCAGTTCTGTCTGCAAATAGTGCTGATTATTGAAAAAGTAATTGACCCGACCATAGCCCTGCCAGTTGAAAAAGCTGCGGTTCTCACTGTAATTATCTGTAATAAAGGAAGTGGACTCCACATTCGCTCCTGTTTTTATGGACCATCGGTCGCTAATCAATAGTCGGTGTTGACTGAGAAATTGGTGAGACTGAAAAAGGTTTCGGCTATCCAATGCGTTTTGAAGGTCTAAGAAATGATTGACCTCAGATCGATAGGTATAATTAAAGGTGTGACGATATCGATGACCACCGTATACCCAAATCAATTGATGGCGCTGGAAAGAGTCGGATTGCACGGCAGAACTATTTCTCTGATTCAATGTGGGGGGGATTTCGCGCCGCATGCCCTGCAGCCAGGAGCGGATTTCTATTCGGTGATGCTTGTTAAACTTGTGGGTGACTTCAGCCATCCCGCCCGTATGCTGATGATGCGCATTGATTTGACGATCGGGGAGAAGTATAGAAGAGTGCTCAGGGAGGTAGGGGAAATTTTGTAGGTCGTCCGTAAGTATGCCTTTTAGACTAAAGGTGGTTTTATCATTTAACGGCCGTGCGATTTTAAGGTGATACTGTTCAAAGTTGAATTCTCCAAACTGAGCTCCCAACACTAATTTACTGGAGTCTGGCAGTTTGTTGTTCAGGCTTAAGATGCCACCTATGGGTTGATACCCTTCATTTTCCCGCACCGGGTGCAAACGAATTTCTTCCATAAATGCCGGGGGGAGCATGCTGATGTCTGATAATCCCAACATAGAGTTGTTGATGTTTGCCCCATTCCAAAGTACTTGGGACTGTTGACTGGATCCCCCGCGAATGCTCATAGTAGATAAGGTGCCATTTCCCCTGTCTCTTATTGTAGCTGTAGAATGAAGGCTCAATAGGTCTGAAAGAGTGGACGAGAAAGGTAAAATATTACTGAAACTCTTAGGTGAAGGGGAAAGAATACTTTGCCCCTTATCAATATCGGATTGGTCCAAGACTTCAATTGCAGGTAATTCAGCTGAGATTAGAGAGTCCTTTTGAGCATCCAATGAGGACGTCAAGACAAGCAACAATACAAGAGAAAGCCCCCGGCGCATAGCAGTGCTTTAAAATGATATCGCAGAACAAGGGCAGCTTGGACTTTAGATAAAATCCAATGGATAGGAACAAATTACTGTTCTATATTACTACTTGGCCGTTGCCCCGCGACGATTAATCCCGATCGTCGGGTACATGGCTCGTGAGCAGGTCTTCTGACTTGGTAACACTTACACAACCTTCCCGTTTCTGCTCTTGAAACAGTGGTATGGATTGGATGCAAGCTGAAGTTACATTACAGCTGCGGGTACAGTTTCGGGTTTTCACCGAATTCCCTTGACAACACGAACAAGACAAATCTAAAGAATTTTTGGGGTTTACCCAATGAAATGTTCTGCGATTTTTGCGGTTACTATTCAGCTGTATTTAAGACTCCTTAATGAATCTTATGATTTTCATAACAGTTGGACGCGGGAAAGATGCCGATATTAGATCTATCAGCGAAAAAGAAAAACCATTTGAGATGAAAGAGCAAAAGTTTAAGAAACAAGAAGAGAACAAAAAGAAAGGCTTGATTGCCACCTTTGTATTTCACGGACTAGCCATATTGTTGGCGTTATTTCCCTTGATGAGCGCAGATGAGAAACAGCCCGAAATGCAAGCTGTGGTCATAGAGTTCAATAGCAGTGCGCAATCAGAGGGTGCAAAAAAAGTTAAGAAAAAAGAGGTGCAACAAAGAGAAACTCGTCAGGCTGCTGCTTTGCCGGATCGAGCTTCTAAAATGCTCACTACTGAGCGTCCGAATGAAATGAAGGTGCCGGAAGTGAAGCGAAGAGTAAAAGTGATTGATGCCGTGCCGGATCCCATTCCTTCCAATGCACCGTTAGCACAGACCAAGTCACCCAAAGTAATCAAAGCGCCAAAAGCGTCGAAGCCTAGCATGAAGCCTCTTGAAACCGAAGTAGCTGTTTCAGAGTCCGCAGAGTCTGCTGAAGGTGATATTGATGGTTCAGATGATGGAGTTGCAGAGGCTGCAGTAGCATCTGGAAATGGAAAAGGAGAGCGCGGTGAAGGTGAGTCTGACATAGGTGCCGGTGATAGTAAAGGTACTGGCTTCATTGGAGGAGATGGTATTTTGAGTCGTAAGGTCGTTAAAAGAGCGAATATTAATGATATGGTAAAGGAGTCAGGAGTTATTGTGATTAAGCTATGTGTAACGCAAAATGGGGCAGTCGATTATGTTGAGTTTGATCCATCCAGATCAACCATTAAGAATCCGGATGCGATCGATGGTGCTCTGGAGGCTATGAGCTTGTATCGCTTTGAACGCGACATGTCAGCAGCAGAAAGAGAATGCGGAAGTTTCCAATTTAATATAGAACTCTAAGGGTACTTAGGTATTGGTTTATTAGAAGAAGGGACAGGCGTAAGTTTGCCCCTTCTTTTTTTGAGAGTTAATAAAGAAAACTGCCCAAGGGCTGCTCAATGTCCACTTTATTTCTCTTGTCTGTGAGACTCTACTTCGTTTCGGAAAGCCCAATTTTCAGTTTCTTTTAGTTGTTTTAAGGGCTTCACTGTGTCATTTTGTCTAACTATATAGTAGTAATGTCTTTTAAATTCCGCTCATTTATGCAACAATGTTGCACAAACAGTTCATTTTATTTATCTTTGAGTGAAACTAAAAAAATTGAGATATGAAAAACCTATTGCTATTTGGATTTTTACTTATTGGATTGCTAGCTGCAGGCTGCAGTGATGACGATGATGATGATGATCACGACCATGATGAAGTAACCATTGAATTTCTAGAGCCCACTGACGGGGCAACCGTCGCAGCGGCAGATGAGGTACATATTCATATTCGAGTAACAGCAGAAGAAGAAGTTCATGACCTCGAAATCAAAATGCATCCTGAAGGAGATGAATCTGATTTAATCATAGATTTTGATGCTCATTCTCATGAGAGCACATTCGACTTTGAGGAGGATTACGATTTGAGTTCGTATCCTGCAGGCACAGAGTTTCACATCGACGTAAGAGTGGCGAAAGACCATGAAGCAACTGAATTTGAGATTGAAGACATACATTTCCAAATACCATAGCCATGAATAAGCCATAAAGATTTATGGGAATGCATTTAGCTTACTATATGGAAGTTGATTTTAGAGGGCCGAGGCCCTCTTTTTTTTCATTTTTTGAAAAATCATCGTACTTCCCTAAAAGCAGCTTTGTTTTTTTCTGTGCTGGCAAGTTCTACTAAATCGTTCTTTGACCTAAGGATAGGGGGGATATTGGGGATGCATTTGTCCTATACTGACTGATTCACCGACCTTGGCGGCGGTATAAGGATGATATGGATTATTCTAATAAATAGAGATTGGACTTTGTATCGAAGGGCTTTTCCTGCAAGGTCTTATGCCAAAAAAAATCTCTGAGTGTAAAAGATTGAGTACACCTTATGCGTTCCTATCTCTTTGGGCTGTGAGGCTGTATTTTGGCTTGACTGCCAGTACATAACCACAAATTCAGGATGTTTTGCAAATTTTATTTTGCGTAAACCAACTTGCGAATGGAGTATGTGGAGGTTGATTTTGATAAGATGTAAATTATATTTAGTTTTAAGAAAAATACTGAATTGAAAATTTACCACAGTCGTCGAGAAATTAAAGAAATCGGTTTCGATGCTTTGAAGTCGCTTCATCAGCGATACGTTCAAGTGATTTCCGTTTTACTGATCATAGCTGCAGCCATTAGTTTGCTAAGCATATGGGAAGTGCTAGCCTCGTACTACACCTACACAGCTCCAGCTCTGGTACTAATTTTGTGGCCCTGGATTATGCAAAGTGCATTTATGGCGCGGCTAAAAAAAGAACAGGCCGCACCGTGATGGTGCAGCCCGTTAGTTCTTGGTATCTAATCTGTTTTCATTTCAATTACAAGCTGTAAGTGTTCGCCTTAATGAGGTCCGCGGCTACTGTTCTTCTCAATTTTTTAATGTTTTGAGCGGGGTACTGGGTAAATCGCTGAATGCCCATCTGCATTATTTTAGCTTCATCACCTTCAGCAAAAGAGGCTAAAGCATCAGAGGCATTTTTGGATATTCTGAACTGGGCATCGTGAAAAAAGGTTTTTAGAATCGCTTGAAAGATCTCCGATTTTTCATGACCAGAACCAATTTTCTTTAATCGCAACCAAAGGCTTTCACACATGTACAAATCAATAACCATATCTGCGACATTCATTAAAACCTCTTGTTCTTCTTTCAGATCGTGCTTTCCATCCATTTGATATTTTGCTGCCGCTCCAGCAACCATAAGAACCAGCTTTTTAAAATCATTTAACGCTTTTGCTTCGGCTTCAAATGGTTCCTTGCTTTTATTCCCATCCATAGATGGCATTTTAGTCAGCTCTTTTTGCACCTCCCATGCCGGACCTACAATATCGAGATTCCCTTTCATCGCCTTTTTTAAAATCATATTTATCATCAACATACGGTTGATTTCGTTGGTCCCCTCATAGATTCTGTTGATCCTCGCATCGCGGTAAGCCATAGCTGCTGGGTATTCTTCAGAATAACCATTTCCACCGTAAATCTGGACAAACTCATCGATTACGTAGTCTAGATATTCTGAACCGGCTACCTTTAATATGGCACATTCCACAGCATACTCCTCCGCTGCTTTACGAAGTGATTCTTCAAATGACTGACCTTCATCAGCCAACTCAGTTTTGAGGTCTTTTATGGAGTCAGACAATCGATAGACTGCACTTTCAAGGGTGAAAGTTTTTATCGCTTGCTCTGCGAGTTTGTATTGTATTGCTCCAAAGGATGAAATAGGTTGCCCAAATTGTACGCGTTCATTGGCATATTTAACCGACTTGCGTATAGCTTCTTTTTGCCCTCCGCAACTTAGAATACCGAGCTTAAAACGTCCAATGTTCAGTACATTAAAAGCAATGAGATGTCCTTTGCCAATCTCTCCTAGAATATTCGCCTTTGGTACTTTAGTATTTTCAAAGAACACTTGGCGGGTCGAAGATCCTTTGATGCCCATTTTTTCTTCCTCTTCCCCCAAAGTAATCCCATCGGCATGAGCATCTACTACGAAAGAGGTAAATTTTTCCCCGTCAATTTTCGCAAAAACGATAAATAGATCGGCAAATCCAGCATTGGATATCCACATTTTCTGGCCGTTAAGGATATAATGGGTGCCTTCCTTATTGAGTTCTGCATGAGTTTTTCCAGAAAGTGCATCTGAGCCGGCTTCGGGCTCTGTCAAACAATAGGATGCGGTGAGTTCACCACTGCACATTTTAGGTAGATAAGTTTTCTTTTGCTCCTCTGTTCCAAAATAGAGAATGGGCAACATTCCAATACCTGTATGCGCAGCGTAAGAAGTATCAAAGGACCCTCCGGCTCTACCCAATTCTTCTAATATAACAGTAACGGTATGCGTGTCCATTTCCATCCCACCGTAATTTTCGGGGATGTGCGCTCCTAACAATCCCAAATCTGCTGCTTTGAGCAATAGGTCTTTTTGGTGTTGTAGCTCGTTGCCTTTGCTCCCTACTTCTTTGAAGACAAAATCTTCTACGGTTTGTCGAATCATTTGCTGCTCCTCATTTAAATCCTCCGGAATGAATATGGATTCAACATTTTGATCCTTGATTAGGAACTCTCCTCCTCTTAACGTTTTAGCTACATTGGACTGATTCGACATTTTATTTGGATTTGGTTATGTATTACTTATAGAAACAAAATAAAGTTTTGAGACAATTTTTCATTTCCATTATTTAAAGAAATATAATAAATATTTTTGTTGCTGTCAATAGTGTTTCAAAGAAAAATTCCCCTCATACAAGTTATTTATGTCGGAAAAATTCATTTTAAGTCATTTGTCGAATGTCGGGCAAATGTATTATAGTCAGCAAGTTAACCTTGATGTTTTTAGAGGATTTACTGGAAAAACGCAAATGAATTTTAGTGGGGATGTGAAGGCAAATATTATTTGGAATTGGCCTTGTTCTAAGTACTCAGTTTTCATCTTCATCTATGATCTCATATTCCTGAAATTCTGTTTCAATAGAATCTCTGGAATCAAACCGATTGAAATATTCCTTTTTGTGCTTTGCGAGGGATTGAAAAGTCAAGGCTCTAAATAAGAGGATAAAGAGTAAAAATGGAAATCCAATGATAGAGAAAACAGTCCATGTGATACCCGCCAAAAAATCTCTTTTATACTTTCGTTGCAGCCATTGAAAATAATCGACATACACCTGATATCGGATCACGGCGATGACAACGGCTAGTACTGGAGCCACAAATAGCATGATAGTGTACAAACCTTTTAACAAGTAGTAAAGTCCCCCCATGAGTAAAATAAAAAATAGTACACCAATGATTAAGGGTAAGGGATTATTGTTGGTTGTTCTGTACATCATAGTTTCGAGGCAGTTTTTATAAAAACGATCAAACGCACTCAAGTATTATTGTAAACCAAACACAAGAACGAGCGATTGTGTTTATTCAGCAACGCTTAGAAACTGACTTTCATACAAATTCTTATACCAACCATTTTCAATTTCAAGGAGCTCGTCCGGAGGACCAAATTCTTTGATTTCTCCTTGATGCAGAACGAGCACTTTGTCTGCATGCTTTATTGTCGATAGGCGATGAGCAATGATAATGGAGGTTCTTTTTTCTATCAATGTTTCTATTGCATGTTGGATGATAGCTTCAGTTTCTGTATCTATAGAACTCGTCGCCTCATCCAGGATGAGAATATTCGGGCTGAATATGAGTGCCCTGACAAATGAAATCAATTGTCTCTGACCCATGGAGAGATTATTTCCTCTCTCACTGACCTGAAAGTCATATTGACCCGGTAATTCTTCAAAAAACTCATCTGCCCCAATCAATTGAGCGGCCTTCACGACTTCTTTTTTCGAAATATTGGGATCTTTCAAGCTAATGTTATCCAGCAAAGTGCCGGTAAACAAAAATACATCCTGAAGAACAATCGCCAGATGATTACGAAGATTGTCCAATTTGTATTTTTGAATGGGAATATCATCGATTTGTATTCTTCCCTTTTGGATATCGTAAAAGCGATTGATCAGGTTGATGATCGTGGTTTTACCCGACCCTGTACTTCCTACAATAGCCAGAGTTTCTCCGGGCTGGACGTCAAAAGTCAAGTCTTTTAGAATATACGATTCATCATCGTAGGAAAAATACACTTGGTCAAATTCGATTTTTCCGTCGAGCTTTTCTTTTTCTATATGGCCGGCATCTTTGATGATTTCCACATTATCTAAAACGGAAAAGACTCTATGTGAGGCGACGAGTCCCATTTGTAGCGTATTAAAACGATCTGCTAGCATTCGCATAGGGCGAAATAGCATATTTATATATATAGGAAAGGCAATCAAAACCCCAAGTGTGAGACTTTCATTTAATACTCCTTTCGCTCCATACCAGACTAAAAGGCCTAAAGCAGTTGCGGAAACAATTTCGACAAAAGGGAAGAAAATGGCATAGTAAAAAATAGATTTCAAATTGGCTTCTGTGTAATCTCTATTGATCGACTTGAACTTCTGTGCTTCTTGTTCCTCTGCATTGAAGACCTGAACGACGCGCATGCCCGAAATGCGCTCTTGCAGGAAGGAGTTCATTTTTGATATTTGGTTACGTACTTTCTGATAGGATATCTTCACACCTTCTTTAAAATAGTAGGTGCCAATGAGCAGAATAGGCAGGGTGGTAAGAACAACTAAAGTGAGCTGCCATGAAGTGTAGAGCATAATTCCCAGTACGGCAAATATACTGAGCACATCAGCAACAATAGTAATAACCCCTTGTGAAAAGGTTTGGTTTATGGTCTCAATATCATTGATCGTTCTCGTAGTGCTTTGACCGATAGGGGTTCGGTCGAAATAGCTGAGTTTTAGTCGGATGAGGTGGTTAAAGACTTTCTCTCTCAAGTCGCGGATAATAGACTGCCCGAGAAAGTTCGTACTATAAATGAAACCGTACCTCATGAAGGCCTCTAAAAAGAGAATCACAAAAAGTAATCCGGTCATGAAGACGAGGCCCTGATAATCTCCACTAATGATTTGGTTATCCACCATTTGATTAATGAGGAAGGGACGCAAAATACCAACGGGAGCAAGGAGAACCGCGAGAACGCCAGCGAGTATGAAAATGGTTCGATAGGGCGCTGCCTGGCTGATCAGACGAACGAACGTGCCAAAGCGAAACCCTTTTTTTTCTTCTGCCATAAGTGATCAACAACTAAAAATCAAAGTTAGTTGAAATATCTTTGAGATAATAAGTCATTGCGAGATAAAACACCATTTTAGTCGGGAACTATTCTTACTCACTTTCTTCGGTATAAATTGCAGGGAATAAAAGTTAGCCCAAAAGATGTTTAGCTAAGGCTAATTTCGAGCTGAGATCAAGAGCATGAGATGTTATCCACTTACCGAAGAGTCGGTACTGATAAAATGGTTTTTATTCTGCAGTTTCTTGAGCTTCTTTAATCGGTTGGTCCTCCCAATATACCCAGTCTCCACCACATAAAATAATCTGGCCTTTTGGGTTGTCAAATAGTCGTTTTACCAAAAATTCATAGGGAAAAAAGTGTAAATGTAAATCAAAGGTATAACGATAGGGCCGTTGGCGAGGCAGAACAACTATTAATCGTTTTCCAGCCACACGACGCAATTCAGAAATGGCTTGTTTGGGATTCAAAACATGTTCTATGGTATGAGCACATATGACCGTGTCAAAAGCATTATCTTCTTCAGGTATTTGCTCTACATTCCCTTCTTTAAAGGAAAGGTTGGTAAAACCTTCTAGATCAATAGCTGGCAGAACAAAATCAATTCCAACTACATTAAGATGTTGTTTTTTTGCTAGTTGCTTGCATAAATACCCTCTGCCAGAGGCTATATCCAACACGGACTTTCCGGTAACATGAGTTAAAATAAAGTCAATACTCTCTTTATTTAGGTCGGTTTCTCGCTGGATATGTCCTTCTGCTGTTTTCTCATATATATCGGCAAGTTCTTCTTGCGTCATATGTGGAGATTGATCTTTAAAATTGATGAAATAAGGAGCACTTTTTTTGAAAAATAATTTAAAAATTGGAGCCATGAACCATTTTGCATCTCTTAGTGCAGGTGGGAGAAATTGGTCCAGAACGTAATTAATTTTGGTCGTAATATTGCGAGAAAGTTTCATTCTTCTTCTTTAAGGTAAATTGGACGATTTTTTATCTCTTCGAATATGATGGAAATATATTTTCCTAATAGGCCCATCAGAAAGAAAAGGACAGCAAACAGAAAAGTTATCAAAACGACGATAGTGGTGTATCCGCTCAGGGGATTTCCCAGGAAATACATGACTATTGAGTAAATAGACATAATTACAGAAAAAGTTGCTAAAAGAACGGATAGATATAGCCCAATAAGGAGGGGCTTTTTAGACAGGGAAGTAACCGCGTCCAGAGAAAGGAGGATAAGAGAAAAAAAACTGTATTTACTTTCTCCAGCATTTCGATTGGGTGCCTCAAAAGGCAAGACTTTAGTAGGGAAGCCAACCGATTGAACTAATCCTCTCATAAATCGATTTCGTTCCTTATATTTTTCACAAAGGATTCGTCTCACTTGCTCATCTACCATGAAAAAGTCACTGACAAGTGGGTTGATGTTTACCTCACTAATGCGTTTGAGAATCTGGTAGAATTTTTTTGTGAAAAAGGTTTTTAAGGCGGAGTCTGCTTCATTTTTTCGGCGCTCCATGAGAACAATTTTTGCGCCATTCTCCCATTCCGCTATAATGTTTGGAATAAGGTGGGGGGGATGCTGCATATCTGCATCCATACAAATATGTACATCACCTTTAGCATGTTCAAATCCTGCATACATAGCTGCCTCATGGCCAAAGTTGCGCGAAAAATTAACGATTTGTTTTGTTATATGAGCAGATGATAAGGATCGCAATACAGATATCGATGCATCACTACTGCCATCATTAACAAAAACCACCTCGATATTATAGGAAATAGTCAAACTTACCTCTTCAATGGACTGCCAAAGAAGAGTTAAGTTTTCTTCTTCATTGTAGACAGATACTATAAGACTAATTCGAGCTTGACTCATCTATTGCTTCAATATTTCCAAGTCAAAGATATTAATATGTTTGTTAATTGTTAAGATTATAGATCAATCCGGTCAACAAAGGAAAAAACGCCCAAACGGAAGGACACTTAAAAAACAGACCATAGCGCAGACGGTTGTTTGCTAGGTAACTTAGGTTCGAAAGCACTAAAATTACAATCAAGGAATTAATTTTAGCAGATGTTCCCGAGGGGGTGCGACTCCATATTAGGGTTGGTTGGAAGCCTCAGGGTAATTTGTAAGGGGTTTTCTGGCAGCTGGTTTTTATATCCATTTTATGCTCTTGTTTTTCTGCTTTTCATTACAATTTTGTTCTGGAGAGGCAGAGAGGGATGGGGCGCATAATGAGCCATGTAGTTGAAATTGAATATTCAAACATTAGACCGGTAACTACTTTACTCCTATGTTCAAGTCATATATCCTTCATCGGCAAAGGAGAAGTACTGGTCTCCTGCGATGATGATATGGTCTAAGACTCTGATGTCCAGCATTTTTCCCGCCTGATTTGTTTTTTTTGTAATGCTAATATCAGCATCGCTGGGTTTGTTATTGCCCGAGGGGTGATTGTGGGCCAGAATTACGGCACTCACATTGTGTTGAAGTGCTTTGTTAAAAATGATTCGGGCGTCGACCACTGTGCCAGAAATTCCGCCCTGGCTGATACGTTCTTTTGCAATGACTTTGTTCGCTTGATTGAGAAAGAGAACCCAAAACTCTTCGTGGTGGAGGTCTCTGAGCGCCGGAGCCATTATATTGAACACGTCAGTACTGCTTTTGATCTGCGGTTTCACGGAAAAGGTGGAAATTTCGCGCCTTCTCGCCAATTCCATGGCAGCGCTGAGAGTAATGGCTTTGGCCGGGCCAACGCCTTTAAATTGGGTGAAGTCAGATAGCGTTAGGCGACTCATCTCAGCTAAGTTTCCATTGACGGAGTGTAGGATTTCCCGCGCGAGTTCAACGACATTGAGTCCCTGCCTTCCCGAGCCCAGAAGCAATGCCAGTAATTCAGCATCTGAGCAGGCTCTGGGGCCATTTTGGCTGAGTTTTTCCCGAGGGCGTTCTTCTTTTGCCCATGATTTGATGGTGGAGTTATTGTATTTCACTGTATATAGTTTTACCATGAGTGTATTTCCTCGGGCCATTCGTTCCAAAAAACATTATCCGTAAGTGCTGCGGAAGGGGGGCGGCGCAGCCGCCAGACCGAGAGCGGGCTGAGAAGTATCATGCGAACTCTTTGGTGAAGGAGTTCCTGTCGGTGTTGAGAAATACTCCGCTCGAGGGCCGAGCGAATAGCGAGCCCTGTAGCATAACGACCCCGCCGATGAAGGCGGGGATACGGCCAAAAAAAAAGCCCCCTTTGAAAATGAAGGAGGCTGTGAATCAAACATCAACCGGTGTTATGGCAGTGCATTTTTCAGATCTTCAATGAGGTCTTCCCGATGCTCAATGCCCACACTCAGTCGAATCAAACTATCTGTGATACCTACGGCCACACGTTCGTCTCTAGGGATAGCGGCGTGAGTCATTCGGGCGGGATGACCAATGAGGGATTCCACACCTCCCAGAGATTCTGCCAGCGCAAAATAATTCGTGTTATTGAGGATGCGGTTGGCTGCCTCCAATGTGTCGTCGTGAAGGTCAAAAGAAACCATCCCCCCGAAATCTCTCATTTGTGTTTTGGCGATTTCGTGGTTGGGGTGGTCTGTGAATCCGGGATAGTAGACGTTATTTACCGCGGGGTGGTCTCTTAAAGTTTGAGCTATAGCTTTTGCATTTTCGCAAGCTCTCTGCACGCGTAAATGGAGGGTTTTGATGCCTCGCAAAGTCAAGAAACAGTCCTGAGGACCGGGAATTGCGCCCACTACATTTTGTATAAACTTGAGCTTTTCAAACTGTTTTTCGTGTTTGCAAGCGACGAGTCCGAGGACCAGGTCGGAGTGGCCGCCGATGTATTTTGTAGCGGAATGCATAACCATATCAGCGCCCAAATCGAGTGGGTTTTGCAAATAAGGAGAGGCAAATGTATTGTCCACACAGGTCATGATGCCCTTTTTTTGCGCCATGTCGCAAATGCTTTTGATGTCGATAATCTTCAGCGTGGGGTTGGTCGGCGTTTCGATCCAGATGAGTCGAGTATTGGCCGTGAGAGCTCTTTCTACTTCATCGGCAGAGCTCATGGAAATAAAGGTGGATTTGATGCCGAGGGGTTCAAAGATCCGCCGCATTAAGCGATAAGACCCTCCGTAAAGGTCGTTGGTTGAGATCACTTCGTCGCCGGGTTTGAGCATTTTCAAAATAGCATCTATGCCGGCGAGTCCGCTACCAAATGCGATAGCACCGCAAGCATTTTCAAGTGCGGCGATGTTGTTTTCCAGGGCTTCCCGCGTTGGGTTTTGAGAACGGGAATATTCAAAACCCTTGTGCTGTCCGGGGGCGTCCTGCACGTAGGTAGAGGTCTGGTAAATAGGCGTCATGATAGCGCCGGTTGAAGGATCGGGTTTGATACCGGCGTGAATTGTTTTTGTTTCGAATTTCATAAAGCTTGTGCCTTTTTTCTTTTTTCTATGAAAAAAGCTAAAGTGAGATCTTATAAGAGCTCTACAGCTGCCCGGTGAATATGTTGGGGGCTCAGGCCATATTTTTCTAATAGGTCAGCGGGTTTGCCACTTTCACCGAAGGTGTCCTGAGTGGCAACGATTCTCATGGGACTCGGCTGATGCAGAGCCAGATATTGTGCTGCCATATCGCTTAAGCCACCGAATCGATTGTGTTCTTCCGCAGAGACTAAGCGACCGGTTTTACGCACGGATTCGATGAGGAGGTCCACATCGAACGGCTTTATTGTATGAAAGTTGAGGACTTCGGCATCCACCCCTTCCTTTTCCAGGCTACGGGCAGCTTCCAGGGCGTACCATGTCATATGTCCGGTAGCCATTAGTGTGACATCCTTACCCTCTTTAAGTTTTTGTCCTTTTCCTATTTCAAAGGGCATGTCTTCGGGGATAAATACTGGCCAACCGGGGCGTCCAAACCTTAAGTAAACGGGCCCATCGTGATCGGCTATAGCTAATGTAGCGGCCTTGGTTTGCGCGTAATCGCAGGGGTTGATGACTGTCATACCCGGTAGCATCTTCATCATACCGATGTCTTCGAGTATCTGATGGGTCGCACCATCTTCGCCTAGCGTGAGGCCGGCATGAGAGGCACAAATTTTGACATTTTTCCCAGAATAGGCAATGGACTGTCTGATTTGATCATAGACTCTGCCGGTAGAGAAATTGGCAAAAGTGCCGGTGAAGGGAATTTTTCCGGCGGTGGCCAGCCCGGCAGCAAGTCCCATCATATTAGCTTCTGCAATACCGACTTGAATGAATCTGTCCGGGAATTCTTTTTTGAATGCTTGCATTTTAAGTGATCCCAAGAGGTCGGCGCAAAGGGCGACAACTTGATCATTTTTTTGTCCTAATTCGTGCAAACCAGCGCCAAAGCCGTCCCGGGTTGCTTTTTTATCGTATGCTTGATAATGATCCCACATAATTATTTCTATTGCTTATTGATTGAATAATCTCCCAGTGTTTCAGGAAGTTGTTGAAGTGCGGCCTCTAATTGTTCATCATTGGGCGCAATGCCGTGCCATTCGTGCGATCCCATCATGAAATCAACACCGGCGCCCATCTCTGTTTGCATGAGAAGTACCTGAGGTTGTCCCTGCCCCACTCTGCTTTTAGCTTCTTGTAATGCCCGAAGGGTAGTTTCCATATTATTCCCGTCGAAGGTATGCACACTCCAGCCAAAGGCCTTCCACTTGGCTTCCAGGTCACCTAAGCTCATGACATGGTCATTGGAGCCATCGATTTGTTGTCCATTCCTGTCTACTGTAACGATGAGCTGGTCGAGTTTGTAATGAGCGCCAAACATGGCCGCTTCCCATATTTGTCCTTCCTGTAATTCTCCATCGCCGGTAAGTGCCCATATGATGCTATCATCTCCATTTAGACGCTTGGCATAGGCGGCGCCCATGGCGACACTTAGACCTTGGCCCAGCGAACCGGAAGCAACTCTAATTCCCGGTAAACCCTCATGAGTGGCGGGGTGACCTTGCAAACGAGAGTCGATCATTCTAAAGGAGGAGAGTTCATCTACATCGAAGTAGCCGGAGCGAGCCAAACTGGCATACCACACGGGGGAGATGTGTCCATTTGAAAGGAAAAACAGATCTTCTCCGTGACCTTCCATGTTAAATTCCGGCTTGTGGTTCATGATTTCAAAATAGAGCGCTGTAAAATAGTCAGCACACCCTAAAGATCCGCCGGGGTGTCCCGACTGGGCTCTGTGGACCATTCGGACTATATCTCGACGAATTTGTGTGGCTGTTTGTTCTAATTGTTGGATATCGGGCATATCGATTGGTTTTGAAGACAAAAATAAAAAAAAGGCAATCCGCAGTTGAGCAGATTGCCTTTTAATTGTTCCATTAATAAATGGATTAGTTTACAGCTTCAGATAAGCCTTTTCCAGCTTTGAATTTAGCTACGTTTCTTGCTTTGATTTGGATTTCTTCACCCGTTTGTGGGTTTCTTCCTTTTCTTGCTGCTCTTTTAGAGACAGAAAATGTTCCAAAACCAGGTACAGAAACTTTGTCTCCTTTCTTCAAAGATTTTTGAACACTCTTAAGTGTAGCTTCTAATGCCTTTCCAGAATCTGCTTTTGTCAATCCTGAATGCTTAGCAATGCTGTCGATTAATTCTCCTTTGTTCATTCTTTTAGTATTTTATTTGTAAATTCGATTTAATGCAAAAGTGGACTATTGATCTGACATTTCAAACTTTTTGAGCGTATTTTTTCTGCGAACGCCTTATTTTATAAGGGTTTGAGCGGTTTTAGTGCAAAAATGTTGAATATTTAAGAAGTTGTAGTTCAGTTATATACAAAGAAAAAAAAGGTAATTATGAGCTTGAGTATAAAATGGAAAAAAAGCAGTTGGATTTGGGTTGGATTATTGGGGTTTGGCTTGTTTTTGGGTACTTCTACTACTTCCTGTTCCCCAAAATCAGGCTGCAAGGCTACAGAAAACATGGGACCTCCGGTAGATAAGAATGGAAATCTATCCGGAAAACGCGGAAAAACGAAGTTGTTTAACGACTAGTATCATTGTGCTTAGGGGGAGGAAAAGTAAAGGACAAAAGGCAATTTGATATCACAAAGGGCAGGGAGGCTTTCTTCTTGTTTCTTTGTGTACGTTTCTGTGAAAAACTCCATACAAAGAGGCAAGGACGTTTGTGGTCCGGGTGCTTAAAACTAGCGAGTAGTTTTTTCACCTATTTTTTGAAGCTGTTGAGCACATTGGTTGGTCCACCAAAGGAATAGAACGAGCAACAGTCCTGGAAATACCACTAACCACCAGGCATGAAAAAACTGTCTCGCATCGCTCAATAGTCTACCCCAGGACTGCACTTCTGCTCCCAGACCAAAACCCAAAAATGATAAGGTCGCCTCAATACTTACTGCTCCGGCAATAGAAAAGGCCGCGTGCACACTTATTGGCACTAAAATGAGGTTGAAAAGTTGAGTGCGAATAATCCAGAAATCAGACATATTGAGGTCTCTTAAACTATGCACCCAGGGACTATGCGTCCATCGGCTCATTTCCGCTCGAATCAGACGAGCAAAGGTTGGCCATCGAAAAAACGCAATGAGCAGGGAGAGATTCCAAATATTCCAATTGTCAATTGTCGCTGACCAGGCAAGCAGGACGAAGAGCGCAGGAAGGCTGTCGAATAACTCAATGCCCTTGCTTACCCATTGGTCTATGGGCAGTGCCCATTGGCGGCGACTGCTCGGCCAATAGTGCAGCATCAGCAGTGTCAATGCCCCGCCGACAAGAATAAGAGAAAAAGGAAGGAGACTGAAGACATAGATATAGATCAAGAGGGTCAGTAGAAGAATTCCAGTCATCCATGCTGCTGGAGGTAGTTTTAATCTTTTATTGCCATAATAAGCAGCAGACGCGCCCAGGAGAAACCCAACACCAAAAGCAAAAAATGCGCTAATAGCTCCAATGAGTAAGGCATATCTCGTCCCATAAACCAAGCCAGCTAAAACATCTCTCGATTGACTATCTGTTCCCAACCAATGCGTGCCTTTCACTTCTTCAGTCAAAGGAGGCTGAAGGTATAGGCCCATTGACGATAGCGTGCCTGGACCGAAGGGAACGAGAGGTTTTAGTATTTCTCGGATTTCTTTTGGCGTTTGATGTTCAAAGGAGGAAAACCATTCGTCACAGGCACCGCAATGCCACTCATCTTCATATTCATAGAGAATGGGATCATCATTTGCAATAAATTCTGCTCCCACAGCCAGGGTGAGAAGAAAAGTAGCGATACAATAAAGAAAATATTTTTTCATTCCTTATTTTTCACTCCATTGAATTCTTGGATCGAGATACAGACTCAGTTGGTCAGCTCCCCATCGTCCGAGCCAGGCAAATAGTCCAATGAGCAGGATCGTTATTATGACCACTGGCCAATCCTGAGCGTTGAGTGACCACCAAATGAGTCGACCCATACCGGGAATGTTAAAAAGAACCTCAATAACGAGAGACCCTGAAATAAGTGCCGGCAATGCAGCTCCTATGAGTGTTATCATGGGCAAAAGCGCATTGGGCATTGCATAGTGCAGAAGCACCTTTTTAGTTTTCAATCCTCGATGTCTACTGAATTTAATGTAAGGTTTGTTCCACTCTGCCCTTAAGGTGTCTTCAAAAAGTCGTGCGAGATAGCCAAAGCCACTTATCCAAATGCAAAGTAGGGGAAGTGCAAAATGCATAATTTCAAAATCGGAGCCGGCACCCGCGGGGAGGGGAAATATACCCTGAGGTTGAGTAAGAAAGGCGATGGCCAAAGCAGCGAGCCAAAATAAGGGCGCCACATAAAAGAGATATGCTAATTGCCGGCTGATTTTCACCGCCAAAGCATTTGGTCGCAAGGCCCACCAACTGCCCATAGGTATAGCGGTGAAAAATAATAAGAAAAGTGAAGCGCCATTGATAATTAGTGTGTAAGGTAGGGCCGCTGATATTTTTTTATTTACAGATTGACCATCAACTCGAGAGTGCCCCCATTGGCCGGTAAAAAAAGATATCCATTGATGATGCCAGCGGTTATTACTACCGTGCCAGTAGAAGGTTGGCCAATAAGAAGCGGTATGCTCTCGACATAAGTCTGCTGTAATACTCTGAAGAGTAGTCGGGGGTGATTCCACCTCTTTCAACTCACTGCACAGATCGACTCGGTTGTCAATTTCTAAGATTTTCAAATACCGATTAGCTTTTTTTTGTGGTACTGAGGCAGCTATTCGGCTGACTTCATTTCTCAGAGAAAGAATATGATCGCCAGGCACTCCTTCTTCCAATAGACTTCTGGCGGCAACTCTCTCTCGCAAGGGGAGAATTTTGTGGTATTCTGCGGGGTAGCTTCTGGGTCGAAGGGAGAAGTAGAATAGGGGCAGGTCGAGGTCTTTTTTCTTTCCGTTGCGAATAATGCGTTGCCTATCTTCCCAAGGATTTTGGTGCATAGGAAGAGCCGTCACTCCTGAAAAATCTGCTTCATCCGCTAATTGACTGTTTCTGTTTTGAATAAAAAAAGCGACCCAGGCAATGAAGAGTAAGCTCAGTAATAAGCTGCCCGGGACTGACAGCCATTTATTGAGCGCGCGGAGATTCATACTTTGATGTTTCTATGGCATTTTCAAAATATCCCGGCTTCATGGCCGTGAGGGGTAGGTCCCATGTGCGTTTCACAAGAATGGGCTGTAGAGGCGCTGCCAATAAAAGTATAGGCTGGTCCTCCATCACCATTCGCTGAAACTTTCGGTAATAAGGCATCGCTTCTTCGGGGATAGCCGTATTGCGAATTTTCTCTATAATCATATCTGAAGAATCATTGCCGAATTGTGTGTAGTTGCCTCCTCCGCCGCCAATGTTGTCGGTGTGCCAACTCTGATAAGGGTCATAGGGAAAGGGAGATGACCTGATAGAGAGAGGAGTCATTTGAAAGGTGCCTGCTCGCATAGACTCCAGAATGTTTCTAAAGGGTTGCGTTGTTATTTCTATATTCATCCCTACTTTACGTGCGTTTTCCACCAGTTTTAGAGCAATGGATTGACTTAAAGCACTCCCCGTAATCTGGAGGTTGATGTCCAAAGAAACTCTCTCTCCATCTGCTGTTCTTTTTTCTCTAATGCCCTCGCCCGATAGGTCCAGCCATCCATGATCGATTAGAATTTGTTCAGCCTTTTCCAGGTCAAAGGGCGTTGCGGCAAGGGTAGAGTCGAAAAATGGCTTCGCCGGATGGATCGGTGAGCTAGCAGGAACCCCATGGCCCTGCAATACTTCATCTACAAACTGATCTACATCAATCAGATGAGCCAATGCCCGTCGGACGGCTCTGTCTTCAAGTACCGGATCATTCGTATTGAGCAATACGACGTATTGATTGAGTACCTGAGTATAGTGAATCTCATAATTTCGCAAAGTCTCTTCGTCCTGGCGTAGTTCTCTTACTTGTAAAGGACTAATATCACTGAGAATGTCTAGTTGTCCGGATTTCAATAGTTGAAGTGCGGTGGATTCATCCGGAATAATTTCATAGACCAGGCGTTTTGGCCGAGCTTCCATCAGAATGTGTTTGTCGGGTTGGTCGGCACCCCACCAGGAAGGGATTCTTTCCAATTGGATATATCGTCCCGTTTCCCATTTCTGGAGTTGATAAGGTCCGCTTCCCCTGACTTGCTCCCGGCTAAATGCAGCAGATGTCATGCGTTCCACCCAGGGCTGAAGGGGAGGAGGTACGCTGTCGAGTTCTTTTAATTCTTGAAGTGAATACGGTTTTAACAAATCCTCTTCATCGTAGTGATACGAAGGAAATACTGTCAGTCCTCCGGTCGCCGGCAGCGCCAGTATATAGGACTGAGAAAAGTGGAAAGAAAAAGATAAGGAGTCCGTATCCGAATAGCTGACGGAATCGACGACGTCAAAATATGATCGAAGATTGCTCTGTTCCATGCCGGGTGCAAAAATGGCCTTAATGGTAAAGTCGATATCTTCAACAGTTATCGAAGAACCGTTGGGCCAGCGCGCATCATTACGCAATTCAAAATCGATCCGCATTCTATTACTATCCAAAACCTGAACGTCTGGCACTTTTTTTAACAATATGGGCTCGAGTGCAAATGTCTCTGGATGAGGTGCTAAGAGCGGAAGAAAAATCTTTGATTCTATCTGTTGACTGATTCCCGTTTTCGATAGGAGTGGATGAAGGCGGTCAGGCTCTTCCTGAACCCGAATCGAAATCTGATCGACCTCTGCATCCGGAGGATTGTCTGCGCAAGAAATAATTCCCAATACGAAGAAAAGGGCCATTCCTGAAATCAATGTAAGTTTGAGAGTGCTTGTCATAACCTAAAAGTAGCTACTTTTGGCGGCAATTAAAAGTTTTTCTTCTCTCTATCGAGCAGCTCCCTCTTAATTTTGAATTAGGGCTGAGGGTGCAAGCTCTCTTTCAGATGCGTTTTTTCGCCGGATATTTTGAGTGGCACCATAAAGCAAAAAACTTTGTCTTGATAGATTTAGTTATACATATATGAGTAAAAAAGTAATTATCGCTGGTGGAAGTGGAATGATAGGAGGTGTTCTGACTCAGTTATTGTTGGAAAAGGGGTATGAAGTAAGTTGGTTATCCCATTCCGGTAGTTCAGGACCGGTACCCGTTCATTCATGGGCGCCAGGCAAAGGAGAGTTGCCGGAAAAAGAGATTCGATCGAGTCACTTTATTATTAATTTGGCGGGAGCGGGCATCGCAGATCAGCGGTGGACAGCAAAGCGAAAGGAAATCATTCGTTCCTCCAGAGTTGATGGCAATCGTGCCATAGCGCAACTTTTGAAAGAGGACTCAGGTGTTGTAGAGGCTTACCTTTCCTCAGCAGCAATGGGGATTTATGGAGACCGCGGGGATGAATGGTGCAAAGAAACAGATCGCACGCCGGGTGACCGATTTTTGGTTCAAGTCTGCCGGGATTGGGAGTCAGCCATAGGCGAAGTCCAAAATACGGGGGTTAGAACCGTTGCCCTTCGCATTAGCGTTGTCCTTTCGAATGAGGGTGGGGCCTTACCCCAAATGACGGCACCAATGAAAATGGGGATTGCGAGCTATTTTGGCTGGGGTCAGCAGTATTACTCCTGGATCCATATCGACGATGTGGCTCGCCTTTTTCATCATGCTCTAGAGAATAATTTATCAGGCATTTACAATGCGGCAGCGCCCGATTCAAGGAAGATGAAGAATTGGGTGCGTACGTTGGCCGATAAATATCCCGGAAGACAAATTGTCCTGCCGGCCCCTTCTATGGGGTTGCGACTCGTTTTCGGAGAGATGGCGGATGTTTTATTGAATAGCAATCGGCTGGATGTCAGTAAAATTGAAAAAGAGGGATTTGAATGGAGGTATCCCGAATTGGAAGGGGCTGCAGCTGCACTATTCTCAGATTGATTTCAGTTTTTTGAATGTAATTTTTATGATTTGGGCGCCTCCACGCTCCTCGAACGGAGCGTGGTCGCTGTGTTTCAGGGCTCGTTCAGAATTCGGCCTCCGTCCTCGAGATCGCTCGTAGCGATCCTCCGGACTCCGGCCGCTTCACTCGGCCCTTGCCCCCCACTACTCTCTGGGGGGCGCGGTCTTCCGCCCCCATTTCTGTGGGCGGAACCCTTTCACAGCGCTTGCGCATGAAATTAGGATCATGAAAACGATTGAGGAACAACAGTGCTATTCAAAAATAATATCAGTCAAAAGAGTAGACAAGTCCAAAGCCCAGGAGCTCTCCCAATCTTTCGTAAAAGACTGAAAAAAATAGCCGGCAATGTCTGATCCTTTCCAGTACGAGAGGTTTGATGTAGGTTCTTCGGATCCGTGCTTAAACGGACAAAGTGCACGGGAATCTAATCTTCAAAAGAGATAAATTGGGAGGGATCAAGAGATTGCCCGTTATACCACAATTCAAAGTGCAAGTGTGGACCACTCGTGAGATGACCGGTATTGCCAATAATAGCTATCGCTTCACCAGCCACGACGGACTGTCCGGTTTTTTTCAATAATGCAGAGTTGTGTTTGTAGTAAGATATGAGGTTGTCATCGTGCTGAATTCCAATCGTATATCCCGTTTCCATCGTCCAGTCTGCCGATATAACAATACCTTCATCTACAGACATTATTGGACTTAATGCTGGGGCTAAAATGTCTACGCCATAGTGCTCCTTTGAGGTCTGAAAATGAGCACTGATGACCCCTTTTAATGGAGAAACCAATGATCTTTGGCGCAACAGTTCCGGATTAGAGGTGCTATTGTTAACAACTCTGGGGAGGCCCAGGCCTCGGTTGTCGGGCGCAGCTACTTTTCTCCTTAGTTTCTCATCCTCTTCAATGCGCTCCACGATATGATTTTTCGTAGTTGATTCTTCTTCTCCCATGAATGCTTCGGAGTCAGCATCTGAGTGTTTTCCGCTCAATAAATTCTGCATCTTTTCAATATACTGCGTGTTCTCTTCGGATTCCTTTTCTAATTGCTTCACCTCTTCCAGGAGTTCAACATATACTTTGTTCTCCATGATGTCTGCATAACCAGGAACCAAATATCTCAAAGGAGTGAAGCTGATTAGCGAGGCCGTAAGTGTAGCAACGATCAAAATAGAAATAATTGAAAAGACAAGGAGGTGCATCAGTCGAAACTTTAGTGTCTTAATTTTTTCCAGATTTTCGTTATCGAGCACGATTGCCCGAAACGTCTTGGACCAAACACTATTTTCTTTTTTCGAACTCATATCCTATAAGTAATTCCCGTCAGAAATCAATAAAACGAAGAAAGTCTATAATTTTGTAAAAAGTTTTATCTTTGCTGACGCAAAGGTAATATAAATCTTAGAAATGCGCTCATTTACCAACTTTTGCGCGTTGTAAAACACGAACTATCGGGAGAAATTTACACTGTCAAAAACCAAATGTAATAATCACTAGCATTTAGAAGTTTAACTACTAATCTAGTTGGTAAATCATGTACTCCCTATGCGCATTATTCAATGTTCTATCTTACTACTTTCACTTTTTGTATTAGCCTCTTCTTGTACGACCACGAAGCGCAAGGGAGATGTATCCAAAATTAAGAAATTTTACCATAACACCACTGCTCAATACAATGGTTACTTCAATGCAAATGAACTCATAGAAGATGCCTTGACCCAGATAGACTATAGCTATGAAGATAATTACAATCAACTCATACCGATCTATAAATGGACCGAAGCACCCAATATTGAGCAATATTACTCATCTTTAGATACTGCAATCAAGAAAGTTTCAGTAGTAGCTTCTCTTCACACTGAAGCCAAGTGGACGGACGACTGCTATCTCTTGGCCGGCAAAGCACATTACATCAAGCGAGATTACGAAGAGGCAGAGAGGACTTTGGAGTACGTGATTAGTGAATTTGATCCCACAAATCCATCGAGTCGATTCTGGGAGTTCCGGATGGATGAAATCCGAAAAGAGAAGCGCGACGCAAAAAAGGAAGAAAGGAAGGCGAGAAAGAGAAAGAGAAAAGAAGAGAAAAAGGCCAGAGAAGAAGCTCGCAAGGAAAGAAAAAAAGAGAGATCACGCCGTAAGAAAGCGCGCGCCAAGGGAAAACGCGTGGAACCATCGTTGACGGAAGAAGAAAAGAAGGAGCAAGAATTAGCTAAGCTGAGTAAGGATGTGGAGGAATCATCAAATGAAACTAAAAACGCGCTCTACGAGCCGAGTTTTGACTCTGATGAATATACGAAGTGGGGTCATGAACCCGCGTTTAAGGAAGGACAATTGTGGTTGGCCAGGACTTACATTGAAAGAGATAATTTTAATAATGCACAGAATTTATTGCGAAAGTTATTGTACGATGAAGAATTAGATAGTGAACTCAAAGAACTCGCCTTTGCATCAATGGCTGAACTTCATCTCAAACGAAGGGAATTTGAGCGAGCCATTCCCCATTTAGCGGATGCTTTAAATGTTGGTAGTAAGAGAAATCAAAATGCACGGTACGCATACTTATTAGGACAATTGTACCAATTGGTTGGAAATACTAAAAAATCCGGGGAGTATTATGCAGAGGCAGGAAAGCTCAGTAATCGATATGAAATGGAGTTCGCTTCCAAGATCAATCAAATCAAAAATGAGTACTTCAATGGAGCGGAAACTCGTGCAGGAAGTTATGATAGGATTGATAAAATGATCGATGATTCTAAGAATTATGAATATCTGGATCAACTCTTTTTCACAAAGGCACAAATAGCAAAGGAAGCTGGGGATATGGATGAGGCTCGCAAGTTTTTGTCCTTAGCTCTAGAGAACAATACGGGCAATCAGACGATTGTTTTGGAAGCGTACTACACTTTAGGTACCTATTATTTCAATCAAGATCAGTTTGATAAGGCCAAATTGTATCACGACAGCATTATGCAGGTTATTCCCAAGTCGGATCCGCGATATGTTAAGACCAGAAACCGACATAAGAGCTTGCAAATTATAGATGAGCAACAGCAGATTTTAGCGGAAAATGATTCCGCTCTGATCATTGCTGAGATGTCGCCGGAGGAAAGACAACAACTGATTGAAAAAAGAAGGGAGAAAATCCAAAGAGAAAAGGAACAGGAGCAACAGCAAAACCAAGCTGTCCAAAAGGGTAGTGGACCCGGATATAATGGCCCTGTAGCCGGCAGTAAGCCCTCTGATTTCTTTGCGTATGATCCTCAAAAAGTACGTCGAGGACAAAATGAGTTTCAGAGTAAGTGGGGAGATCGGGCTTTACAAGATGATTGGCGGAGGAACTCCAAGTCATCTACAGAAGTAGAGTTTGAAGAGTCCGGCCAACAGGAGAGAGATGGGGCTAGAGAAACTCAGGATTCAAAGTTGCTTGGAGAGGAATTACTCGGAGATTACCCTAAGACGCGCTTGGAAAAATCGGCTGTACGACAAGAAGTGGTCGATGCGATGTATGCCCTGGCAGTTGTCTATAGAGAGCGCTTACAGCGACCGGATTTGGCCGTGCTGCTGCTTGAAGATTTAGTGAAGCGTTTTCCGCGATCTACCAAAGAGATTGAAGCATTATATTCTTTAATCCTCTCATATCGCGATGTTGGCGATCAGGAAAAGGAGAAGAAGTTTACAGACATGTTGATCGATCGATACCCGCAATCCAAATTTGCTCGGATCGTTCAAGACCCCGACTTTATTAATGAACTTCAGCAAGAAGAGAAGAAGTTGGAGAATCATTACCAAAAGACATTCTTGTCTTTTGAGAGTGGAAACTACGAACGGGCTAAATCTTTAGCAGAACAAGGGATGCGAATGAATGTAACGGATGAAAGTTACATGCCAAAGTTCATGATGATTAAAGCGATGTGCGCAGGAAAGGTTGAGGGGAGGGAGGCATATACCCAAGAACTAACTGCTTTAGTCAAAACCTACGAGCGCTCTGATGAGGCAGCCAGAGCCCGTGAAATTATTAGATTCTTGGGAGGTTCGGGCTCAGCCTTTGTCAAGACCGAGGGGCAAATGGGTGATTTTAAGACGGAAGACGATAAATTACATTATGTATTAGCGGTATTGTATAACAGTAGAGAACTCGACATGAATCGCTGTAAAATCAGTGTCTCCGATTTCAATAAAGAATACTATAGTCTCAAGAAATTAGCGGTGTCGAATATCTTCTTAGACTTGAATTCCGGTATTCCTCTCATTATTGTTAGAAGTTTTGAGAATAAAGCTGATGCCATGAAGTACTACCAAACGGTGAAGCAGGAGAGCGACAACTTTTTACCTGAGAAGGCAGATTATGACTTGTTTGCAGCCACACAGCGGAACTACAGAGTTATTCTTAAACAAAGAACAATTGAGGGATATAGACCGTTTTTCGAAGAGTACTACTTGAGGACAGATTAGAAGAAGAGTTGCTTTAAGAATAAGCTATGTGATCTATTCCCCATCTTCACTTCCGGCAGTAGTGGTATCCAGAAGTTTTTGATTTTTATCCACAGCTTCATCAGCTTTTACATGTATATTCTCTATCTGCCCTGGTTGACTGCTTTTAATAACATTTTCCATTTTCATGGCTTCCAAAATGAGTAAGTCCTGCCCAGCTTCAATCCATTCTCCTTCCTCTACCAAAATCGAAAGCACTTTTCCGGGCATGGGAGCTTTAATCTCCTCTCCATCGGCGGCATTGATTTCGTTGATTCCCAGTGCTTTAATTTTTCTTTGCAGCGGAGTTTCTATAGAAATACTATGAAGGGTTCCATTAACTAAAAGTTGGGCGAAACCGCGATCCTCATCGAGTTCCTTTAATTCTATTTTATAACTTTTGTTATTATGAATGAGGTGATATTGATTGGGTCCGTTGGGAATCACATCAATATCTTCCGTTTCTTTGCCGTTCATATCAAATTCTGTACGTTCATTTACAAGAAGGTGATATAGGAAATTATTCTCCGTCATGAGGTCTCCTTTTATTCGGTAATTGCCCGATGTTCACAAGGGCATAAGTTTCATAAAATGTGAAATAAAGGTACATTAAAAAAAACGGAAGTACGAACCATTTTTCTGGCGTGGCAAACTCTTGAATATAAATCACGATGATGAGAATAGAAAGAAGCATCTTAAATGTGATGGATGCCAAAACTACAGCTCCAAATAGTGATTTATTTCTATGTAAGCTCGTCTTTTGTCCCAGAAAGAGTGATAAAACAGAGAGCAAGAGAAAAGCGAGCATAGAAATAATGTAAAAATTCAAATGCCCGCTAAATACCTTCCAGCCATTAGCAACTATTAGGGTGATTGCCGATAAGATGGTGGGTAGCAAGAGTCCAGTCCAGGTGTTGAGGTGCTTCATGATCGAACGAGTTCAATAACGACTTTTGCAACATAGACCAAGATGAAAAAAGCAATAAGTGAAGCAGTCCAAATGGGCTTTTCTGTTGAGAAATAACTATCTAAAAATGAACCAGCGAGATATCCAAGTAGGCCAGCTCCTGCCAAAGCAAAGCCAATATTGGAATATTTGACAAACTCGGTCAATTTATCCTGTGCTCTTTTCTTTTTTTTCGGTTGATTTTCCTTCTTGGGATCCATCCTTTACTTTGCGATATTTCTCATCGCCCATTGAGCATTGGCCATTGATCGTGGCTCCACTTTCGACGATTAATTTGTTCGTAGTAAGATCCCCGGTAATAATCGCAGTTGATTTCAGAGTAAGTATAGAAGATATCTGAACATCTCCGTGGATGGTCCCTTCTATTATGGCTTCTTTGCTTCGTATGTTCCCGACAACCTTTCCTTTCTCGCCCAATAAAAGACGAGCCTGGCAGTTTAGATTGCCTTCTAAATGGCCATCGATCCGCGTATCGCTTTTAGACTCAATATCGCCCTTAATGGTAGTGCCACCTACAATGATATTAGTTCCGGCGTTTTGGGATGTGCTTTTGGCCGCACTGCCGTTATTCTTGTTACCAAACATGCTCAGTTATTCGTTTTGTCTCCTGGTAATACTTTCTAAAATACAGGGCAGTAAACACCTCTGCGTTCAGGACCACAAATTGTGTAAATTAGGGAAAACTCAAAGGATCCATTTCCATTAGCACCTATTCTCAGTGGTGAGACATTGACATCATAACTAAAGCCAAAGTCGAAACTATTGTATTGGAATCTAGTGGATAAAATGAGTGCATCAGCTCCGAGTTTATAATCTTCGACCATTTCTTCACTCCAAACATATTGGTTGACCAAACGGATCCACGCTCCAAATTGGAAAGATTGATTATCGTATCGCGAAGTTCCCAACTGAAACCTCATGGATGTTCCACCATTCAACTGCCAGGAAGGACCCTGAAAAAAGGAAACTACCCCCGGGACCAAACTCGTACGTCTGCTAACAGGGAATTCGCCACCGGCATGAATTGTATATTTACTGTATAAAAATACTTCATTGTCTTCATCAAATGTTTGATTTGGGCTGTTGATGTGGTGATACGCACCTCCCATATAAAACGATCGATTGTCCCCCCAATTGCTGAACCACAAGATACCCGCGGATAAATCTCCAAAGAGGAAATTGTCGTTGGCAAAAGTTTCGCCAGGATCAATTGTAGGGTCGTATACTCCATTTACATTTTGATTGCCGTATCGGGCATTGGCAAAGTCAATGCTTCTTTGTGCCAGTCCACCGTCTACACCTACGACGAGGTAATGAGCTTGTGTCCGTCCGCCTCCGAGGTATTTGGAGAACGAGCCACTGATTCTACCTTGAAGTGTGCTGAAATCAACTTCACCGGCACGGTCACCCCAGAAAGAAGCGCCTACGCCAAAATAATCCCTTCTAAAAGCAGTAAACTTTTGATCGTAAGAAACGGAGTAGGTGTTAAAAGCATTCTCTCGTAATACAGAAGCCCACTGATTCCTGTAGTTAGCTACAAATCTAACGTTACAGTTCATTACGCCAGTCATGGCGGGATTGAGATTCAATGGAGATTGGTAAAATTGAGAAAAGTGAATGTCCTGTGCTTGGGACATACCCGCCCATCCCGTGAACAGGATCGCGAGCAAAAGATAGTGTCGAATTCTTTTCATCTTCTTGGTATTCTTCATGTGTTTGAATGACAATATACGAAGCTAATTGACTTTTTGAAAAAAGTTAGATAAAAAAACTTGTTCGAGAATCTCTATCTGCTTTTCCCCTATACTGGCAAATTAGCTATATGAGTATAGGTTTCGTTAATATAGAACCATTGAACCACTCATTCGCTGCTTTGAATTGCTAAAGTTATATAATATTTGCAAACCAAAGTAGTAATGACAAAAAAAAGAAGAGATGGAATGGTTCTTACGTTTTGATCCGGCAAAGGCCAAAGTGGCCATTGAAGCAGCAGCGCCCGTGTATATGGCAGGAAGTTGTTTTGCAAACCACTGGGGTAAACATTTACAATCCTTGAGATGGCCAAGTAACTATCATCCCTTACACATTACTTACCAGCCAAAGGCATTATTACAGCAGTTATCCCTGGCCATCCATGATCAACCCGTAAATGATGAGCACTGGGTCGAAGTTGAAGGGATCTGGCGGCACTTAGACTTTCATTCCAAACTTGGTCACCCCGAGCTAAAACAAGCCAAACAGCAGATCGAGAGAAATAGACAACTTGCTAAATCTGCCTTAGAAAAAGCAGAGTATTGTGTGATTACTTTGGGCAGTTCATTGGTGTTTCAATATATAAAGACGGGATTGACGGTGGCTAATTGTCAAAAGGTACCCCAACGGGAGTTTCGCATCCATCAACTTCCGGTAGAACAGATTGTGGATCAGATTTTGCAAATTCAGCAACTTTTGGAAGGTTTACCCCAAATGAAATCCGTTATTTGGACAGTGAGCCCGGTCCGACACCATCGCTCCGGTCTAGTAGAAAACCAGCGATCAAAGGCACATTTGATTACTGCAGTTCATCAGTTGATCGATAAAAAACCCGGGGCGCTTTATTTTCCTGCTTATGAGTGGATGATGGATGTACTCAGGGACTATAGATTCTATGAAAAGGATAAAGTCCACCCAACGGAAGAGGCCGTTCAATTTATTTTCGAAAAGTTTACTGCCGGGTATTTTGATTCTTCTGCACGTGAACTTTATGCCCAACTACAGCAGGTGAAACGCATGAGGGAACATCGTCCTCAATTTAAGGAAACGAAGGCACACAACAAGTTTATTCAGCAAAGAGAATTGATAAAGAAGCGCATTCTGGATCAGTATCCTTTTTTGTCATTAGATTAGGCGTTGGCATCGCGTGTCGGCCTGAACTTCCCACTGATTCTCTTCTCGGAGGTCGAGCTGTAAGATCCCAGGGCATTTCCCAACTTCCAGACTGCCTAGCTGATCTTCCATCTGCAATGCCTGAGCGCCATTTATCGTCGCCCATGACAAGAGTTCGAGGGTGGGAAGATAGGATTTGTACTTTCTCAATGTTTTGATTTCATCTAATATTGAGAGTTGCCAATTCGAGGCGAGAGAATCCGTACCTAAAGCTATTCGTGCGTTGAGATCTCTAAAAGTGTCGTATTGAGGTAATTGGTTCTCAATATAAAGGTTGGCATTAGGACAGCTAACCCAATACAGATTTGAATTATTTTTTTCGGCCCACTGAATGTCTTCAGATAGTGTTCGCGTATTGTGTACCAATAGAAGGGGCGCCTGATCAGGCAATTGAGGTAGAGCATACCTTAGGGAGCTTTCACCCGTAATCTGAAAATGACTCATGTCAAAGCCGAAAGATTCGAAAAAGGGAATCAGTCCACCCTGTCCCGAAATAAACATATCGTCCTCGTCTTTTATCTCCTGATTGTGCAGACTCAATACTCTTCCTCTGGAGTAAAAGCTTTTTATTTTTTTGAAGAGTTCCTGTGATACCGAGTAGGGGGCATGGGGAACCAGGCTTTTTTCGTGGCCGGTGGGAAGAGTTAGCGTCTCGAATATATCCATTGCTTTTTGAAAAGAAGACTCGCAGAGATTGTTTTGCATGAAGTCAAACACTTCGACGAAGGTGTAATAACGGAGTTGGGATTTTTGCTTTTGTTGAAAGCTATCGGAAACATTAGATATGTCTCCGACGGCCATAATGCCGGCTTTATGCATTTCAGCATCAGCGGCTGCAATCGCATTTTGAATGGTTTCTGCTTCAATATCGCGTTGAGTGACCACCGCTTGAATAAAACTGATGAGTCCGGTTCCCGTGGGAATTCGACCTTTCATATGTGATAATTCGAGATGGCAGTGAGCGTTGATAAAACCGGGAATGAGGGCTCCCTGATACCTTTGAATATCCGCGGAAGGAAAGTGCTTATTGTCCTTTATTTCCGCTATTCTGCCCTCCCCGTCGGTAACAATTACCTGATTCTCTTTCCATTCTCCCCGGGCTGCCAGGATTCGATCTGCACTGAAATAATTATGGGTCATGTATACGCATTTTGTAAACCAAAGATAAAAGAAGATGACGGATTTAGGAATAGCTTGTATAGCAAATGAATCGTCGACTTTTTAAGGTTCACTTTTATGATTTTTTGGCCGCATCCCTACGCTCCGCCCACCGGCGGAAGCGTAGGGTCGGGTCGTCCAGGGGTTCCGTCCTCGATCCGCCGACTGGCGGATTCGGGACAGCCACCGCCTGCCGGCGTGGCTCCCTTCCCACCCCTTGCGGGGCCTGCGCGCTGGGCTGCAGGGGATGGTCAAAGGCGGCGCTGCCAAGAGGTAGCGAAGCCGGACCGAGCCTGCTAAGGGTCAAAAGCTGAATTTAAAACATGAATGGAGCTGTAAGGAGGCAGAATAACCGTACATAAGCGTTCGGGGCTATTTTACAGAACTCAGTATTGACGAGGGATGAGCCGTTTAGTACGGTTATAAACGTTTATAACCGTTCGCTTCCTAATTAGTGTGATTCTCATGTCAACCTCTATGAAACCTTGACATCTCAAGTATGATTTTGGCCGCCTCACGCTACTGGGTTTGAGGCGGATCGAGGATAGAAGACGCGAACCATGGAGATGTTCAGTGCTCAATTAATCAATAATCAAGACATGGTTGGCGGCTTTATACGAGATTTTGCGGAATGGCGTGATGTATTTTGGATCAAATAGAGGCAATTTGTATGCTGCAAGAACAAGGAATGCTCAATGATTAGTGCGTAAGGGGTCCGGAAGCCGCGAGCTTGTCTCGCGGCCCTGGGCGCCGAAGGCGGTCCACCGTATTTGGGCGGGTGGGAGCGAAGGCACGGTGGACGGTACCCTGGAGGGGCCCGACCCGAGGACGGCTTCTTAATAACTACGTCTGGGTATTCAAAAAAAAAGTACCCTGGAATACTCTGAGGGGAGGTGGAGGCGTCCGAGGGATACGCCCAAAAAAAGATTTAACCTTTCTTAGAAGATGGAGTCAGGAGGCGTAGCAGGGCAAAAGTTCGATAATGATCAGCGAGGGAGTGGGAAGTTGTTTCTGCCGGTTGAGTTATTTTTTGCCATAAAAGTTGGCGGTCTTTCAGTGGATATTCCGAAAAAGTCCGATTGAGAACAGGGAGGATGGAGTTAAAAATGTGTTCGGGCATACGATCGATCCATCGTTGGAGATGTTCGAAGAGTTCGTCGTGATACAAGAGCAGGGTAGCGGTGCCGTAGAGAAGGCCTTCGAGCCATTGGGCCGTAGCTTCGGGTTGATGTGTGGCCTGGAGATTTCGGCTGATATGGGAAGAAAAGTTGAATTTATCAGCTGAACGGCTATCGAGGAGGCTTCGAAGGGAAAACCCGGACAATCTCGGATCCGTATCCTCCTCATTGAGCATGAGTTGAAGTGCATGTTGCCAATCGACGCGTTCTGCTTCGTTATTACTGCTATGCAAGAGTGGACTATATTTTGAAAGTTCCTGGAAAAGATCGCGACTCACCTCATCCTTCAAATTTCGACTTTGGTAAGGGAGAAGACTGCAAATTTTTCTGTGTAGTCTGTGGGCAATCGATCGAACTTTGGTTTGGTCCTGATCCCGGACATTCCCATAAGCGGCAATATTTAAGAGGGTTGTATTTGCCGGGAGAAACTCCAACAAATCATCTGTGGTGCCCGTCGCCTTTTCGATATGACGCAATAGGAGAGGTAAGCTCGCTTGAAAATCGGCCAGTAGTGCGATGTCGAGATCTCGAATTAAGACTTTGAGCCCCGGCATTGAGTTCCACCGTTGCTCCAAAAGGTGCATGGCGACTTCAGAGAGTTGACTTCCCAGCGTACTCCATTGAAAGAGTTGAATTTCGTGTTCGATATCCCATTGGAATTGCCAGACTTCCCGGAAAGAGCCCCTGCTGCGCTGTGAAGAGTCTATTTTTTGAGCCCAGGAGAGGCCCATCAGTTGAATCAAGTGTAGCCACTGAGAGCATTCGCGATGCAGATTTTTTCTCAGGTCCAACTCTTTCGTCTGGGATTTTTTTGAAGGTGTTTTGGGCGCCCAATAGGGAGAAAGCCGCAGTGATTTTATGCGGGAAAGAAACTCCTCCAGCACCGGGGAGTGAATGAGTTCCCGCGGCACATGTCCTATGGACGTCCCGATTACGGCTTGCTGGCGGATGAGTTCGAAAGGCGCCTTCTGACCTCGACAGAGTGTAGGCTCTGTGGCCTGAATGAGTTCTTTTTGCCCTGGAATATTCATGTTTCGAAGTTGAGCGAGTTGACGGCTCAGGTTGACGGCTGCTTGTACTTCTGAGGGCGATACGTGGAAGCCTTCTTCGCGCAATAGACGTGCGGACTGGGAAAGCCAAACTTCCGGCGTTTTTTCCTGGTGGTGAAACATGATATCGTACAGTTGTGGTGATTCTACCCCGGCGCCATAACCGGAAGAGCGGGATAATCGCGGATAAGAAAACGGAATGATGGAAGAGATCACCCGTTTCTCCCGCCACCCTTTGAGCAAAGCATTGTCTTTTTTCATTCTCTCAGCGTCAATATTTTGCAAGGCGGGTCCATGAAATGCTCCCACAATGGTAACTAAGATGTTGTGTTTTTTTGAATGGCGGAGTAATTCGCGTCTCATATGGGCTTCTCGGAGCTCGTTGAGAGTATCTTCTTGTTGATTCCAACGGACTTCTTTCATTAGGGTGAGCAGGAGCTCAAAATCCTCTAATGATTGAGTTTCCCTCTCAAAATAGTGATCCCAAAAAGATTCTATCGTATCAAAACCAGCCATTTGAGCGACCTGTTGTAGGCCGAATTCTGTCGTTGGCCGAGAAGGAGAAACATCGATTTGCTGCTGGATACTAAACGGAAGATCGATGGCGTAGAGGGGAATTTCCTGAGAAAAAGCCCACTGCATGGCCTGCCATTCCGGCGAGAATTCAGCGAGTGGGAGGAGAGAAACCTGTTCGGGCTGTTGTTTTAGATATTGTAATTGGGCGATGGGCGGGCGAAGTTCAGTGTGAGCCATGTCTGCAAGGGCACTGTCCTTATCATTCGGCCATTCGATGGCAATGGCGTCGGGCTGTAATTCGTCTAATGCATGCATTACTGACCGGCAGGAGCCCGGGCCGTGATGGCGGATGCCTAAAATATAGTGTTTTGCCTTTTTGGACATGCAGAATACTTGTTTTTAGGGCTTCAATTGCTGACTACAAGCGGTGTACCATTCTTCCCAACCTTCGCGAGATTTTAGTACTCTTTCCAGGTATTCATGCCAGGATTTTTTATCTCTCTCTGTGTGTTTGATGACCGTGCCCGCCATGGCGAGGCTGTAGCTTTTAGGGGAAAGCGCCTCCTTTTGAAAGTGATGTTGATATGGGATTGCGGATGGGATCATGTGAACAATGATAACTTTTTAGAAGGCTAAAGTTAGGGTATCATGAGTTGGAATAATAATTAAAGTCGGTAAAAGGAATTCGATTTAATAGTTAGTAGTCTGGAAAATGAAATGTAATGTATGATTCCATTTTATCGAAAAAAGGATCTCTATTTCTTGATTTGTTAAGAAAGATAGAGTTCTCTTTCAACTCGTCAAAATAGGCCCGATTGAGCTTTGTCAACTCATTGTCTCTAGTAAAAAGGAAGTTAGGATTATCATGGGCAATAAAGTCTAGTATATATCCGTTATTCTCTGCCATGATCAGGTTATTTGTGGGCGCTATGTAGTTTGCGTACATGGAAAGTGACCCGCTTTTGTCACTGCCTTTAAATCCATTCGCCACCATCTGCTTTATAGAAAAGATCAGATGGCGCATATCATTGAGGATATGCCGTGTGTTTTCTTGATCGACCCATTGAATGTCGTGGTAATACTTTAGTTGCATGAGGATGGTGCACCATACATCGGGCCTCCAAATCTCAACGGAATCGATTTTTTGATAGCTTTCCCAAATGTTTCGTATTGATTTTTCGAAAAATGGAGAAAATTGATCTGTATCAAATCGACTTTGTCGTTTTGCACCTGGGGTTTTCCAAATGTGTTTTGAAAACACGGAAAATACAAATTTTGTAAGCATAGGTTTTGCAAAATAGTAGAAGATAGGCACATCTCTGCTGAGGTACTGAATTTTTGTGTCAGCTAAAGGTTCTTTACGCTCAAGTAAGTCCTGCAATAAATTGACGTAAGCTATGGGGTGATGGATAGGCGTATGCTTTGTCGACAAACGTACCTGCGAGCTATACTGTGTATTTCGGACTGTTGCATCTATCGAAAAGCTGTGATTTAGCTCCATGAGCTTTGTAATCTCTCTAAATAACCAGGGAGCGTCACCACGTAGTTTTTTGTTTAAAGAACTTAGAGAGATGTCTAATTGCTGTGCAATGTGAGATCGATTACAATCGAGTGTTTTTTGTATGTCACTTACAACTTTCTGTATTCTGGATAATATAAAATCTCTTGATTGCATAAAATTTGTGTATTTAAAATTAAGTGTATTAGGAGAAGTAAGTTGTACCTAAGAGAATAGATTATTTGTCAAAATAATGTCATAATCAAGTTTTGTTTCATGTTTTTCCGATCAGTAATTGACTTTCAGGTAAAATATGACTCATTGTATATAAATTTGATTAAGAGGTAAATAAATATTTTGTCGATATAAATTACTGGCTATACATTTACGACACAGTTATTAAGTAATACTTTTTTTTTAACCAATTAAAAATTTTGTTATGAAATTACAAAAATTATGGCAAACCCGTTCACCAAAGCGGGTAAATATGTTATTAACGGTACTGCTCTGTCTTTTTATAGGATCACAGTGGGTAATAGCCCAGTGTGAACCTCCGCAATTGCCGGGCGTTCCGGATGGTATGGCAATGCAAACATCTTATGTTCGGACAACAACAACTCAAACGTTATTTCCTAGCACTAAACTTGAGTCTAATTACAATGACTTAGATCATGCGATTACTAAGGATAGAATATTAATCGAAAAATTCTACCATGGTAAGAATAGTCAGGATAATGCAATCACAGTAAGAAAAGTCCTAAATCCAACAGAATACTTTCCATCAAGTGTTTATCCGTATACTCATGCTATCATAAACCATGATCAAGGAAGTATATATAATGGATCACTTAGATTATATTCATTTGACTCGCCTAGAGAAAATCTCAATCAGGATACAATCGATCCTGAGAATCAACAAGCAATTCAACAAATTGAGCAAAATCTTGATATTAATTGGGGCCTGGATGGTCTCGTGTCATACCAAATTGGCTCCATATCAGTAGTCATTGATACTTTGAATAATAGTCGAACCAAAAGTCGACTTGATAGTGCTGGGGAGGTTGCTATGATGCATTTCACTCAATTTGATCCCCTCGATCGCGAACGCATTACCCCTGTTTTTGAAGTACGTCTAGAAAGGACAGAGTTTGTAAATACGAATGGAGAATGTACTTATGAGTTAACAGAGAGAAACTATTCCAGATATTGTAGAGTAGAGGACTTTAATGATGTGGACAGTAATAATATTGCTTCTAAAATTAAAAGTCCTGAACCAAACCTAATTATATATCCAAATCCTGCCAGAGATCAAGTTCGTGTTGAAATAGGAAATAAAAGAGGCAGAATAGGAGACATTCAATCTCTGGAAATACTCAATGCATCAGGTCAAAACTTAACAACCCCTTATTCTAAAACTACTACGGGGCTAATGCTTGATGTTCATCATTTAAATGTAGGATTGTATATTGTCCGTTTAAAAGTAGAGAGTAAAACATTTATTTCGAAATTTGTTAAATTGTAAATTATGAAAAGCTATATAGAAAAAGTACTACTGATATTATTTTTGTCAATGGTAACTCAGGCACATGGGAATTTTGTGTCTAATTTCGGAGACACAATTCCTAATGTACCTTCAATAGAGGTTATTAGAAATTCATTTTTCTCAGCGGCAGATTCGACAAACTCTTGTAATCCTGATACTGGAGGTATAAGAAGAGTTTTGACCAATGCTACTTATGATTCATTATATCCTGCTCCTGTACCTCCGGTAACTGGACCGCCACTGCCTGACCCAGAAGATGATCGAGCCGTATATTGGGTGCATGGACTAAATGGTAATGCGGGATCCTGGAGTTGGGCAAGCAGTCATTTTTCATCTGATAATGGTAGTGAGCAGGCTGATGGAGTGGTACCCAGAAAAATAGTTAATGCGACGCATATTAGTTACGGAGACTTACAGAATGTCTCATTGATAACCGCTGCTTCCAATCTACGCACTGAGTTTGGTAATGCGTTTCCAAATTCTTCTAGTTTGCCCAATCGAGATCGGACAAGATCTATAGCTATTGGCCATAGCCAGGGGGGCTTAATTCTTCGGGCATTGGACTATCATTTTAGAAATACACCCCAAGGAGATGGCCTGCCAGATATGGGTGGACTTATTACTTTTTGTACATCAAACCAAGGGGCTCATATAGTTCCAAGAGATGAGGAAGTTATTGACTTTGCAAAAAGGTTTACTGCAGGAGTAGCTGAAGGAAGAATCGAAGCTTTAGATGATAATATTCCAGGATGGCTTCAATTTTTAGGAGTAAATTTAGATGGAGAGGAAATCACCGGTTTCTTGACAGACAGTTTATTTGCATGGCTTGGTGGACCTATAACAAATAACCAGATGCCTCCTATAGCACAAAGCTACGCACCTGGATCATCAAGCTTATCTGATATTAATTCGCATGAAACCACAATGGAGGAAGTACTAGCTGTAGCTTCCGAACGACCGTTGGTTGTTGAAACATCGGCTACTTACATCGACGAAAACGACAATCTAGTTGCAGTGCCAGATTTTAAAGTTCCAATTTCCTGGGCGACATTGGAGTTTCTTGTACGACCACCAAACGCCAATACAGGACCTTTTGAAGCACATCTAAGAGAAAAGGATTTAGCTGTAAATATGCATGAGTTGCGACTTCAATATTTAGGAAACCAACTTCGTGAAGAGACAAATGAACGGGACGCTAGAGATATTGCGAGTACCAACTGGGGACTCGCAGCTGCGGCTGGAGTATGCTGTGGCTTTATTCCTAATCCAGCATGTTGTGGTGCAGCTGCTGCTTATACGGCAATTGCTATCGATGCGGAAGGTGATGCTACGGACGCTAAAGAGAACGCAAGAGCTTACGAACGAGGGGTTGAGGCATTTGATCGATTTGATGTAGAATATAGAGTAGCTTTCGGATTACGGACGTTTGGGGACTCACATTATGAATGGAGAACATTCTGCGATTGCGAGGACTTAGATGGGGTGAAGGTTGAAGCAGGTCCATTTAATCTTGGATTTAATTGTGATCTGTTGGAAGAATTTAACTATATATGCGAATCTCGTGATGCACAAGTCTTGGTGAAGGACTGGATCGACCACCCCAGCGACGGAATCGTACGCCTCTCCAGTGCCCGCGAAATTCCGCAACGGACGGAGGGCCCTGTGGTGATCGGTGATGAAGAAGGTGAAAAGGGCTCCACGCACATGGCTATCCGCAACGATGAGAATGGGAAGCAGGTGTTGATCGAAATTTTTAACGGAGATCATGGTGAGTTCTTTGAAACTGGAGAACGTGATTAATTTGATTATGATAAAAATGGTGTATATATATATGGTGATCCTTACAA
>Ga0136604_1000114_pt1 | contig 46937 bp, 41 predicted proteins | sample AntRauFillE10628_FD_104928 | JGI IMG/M metagenome (GOLD analysis project Ga0136604, IMG submission 104928) | Saline lake microbial communities from Rauer Islands, Antarctica - Metagenome Filla E10 #628 | ecosystem: Environmental > Aquatic > Non-marine Saline and Alkaline > Saline | place...
AAATCAGTTCGAAGGAGATCGACTTTTTGAGAATATAGGACAGGGACAATTTAAAGAGGTGAGCGAGGAAGCCGGAATCTTTCAGAAAGCATATGGACTCAGTGTTACTCCCATGGATATCAATGAAGACGGGTGGATGGACTTGTACGTCGGCAACGATTTTATTGAGCCCGACTTCCTGTATATTAATCGCAAAGATGGGACTTTTATCGATTCTATCGATGCGTATTTTCCACACACCTCGAATAATACCATGGGCGCGGATGCCGGGGATATCAATAACGATGGGCGCTTGGATTTTATGAGTCTGGATATGCTGCCCGAAGGACACTACCGGCAAAAGACTTTGATGACCAGTATGCGCTATGATCGATACAAGCAGTTAGAAAAGTACAATTACGGGCGACAAATCATGCGCAATACTCTCTTCGTCAAGGGGAGTGATGGGAAAATGCGAGATGTCGCTTGTTTTGCCGGGGTTGATGCCACCGACTGGTCCTGGAGCCCATTAATCGCAGATTTCGATGGAGATGGTTTTAAGGACATTTTTATTACCAACGGCTATAGAAGAGACTTGACGGATCTCGATTACATGACCTATTACGATGAAAAAGTGGGCCGAACCTCCCTGCCGGAGGACAATGTTGAAGCCCTGCTCGACGAAGTGCCAATCCATCCGGTGCACAATTACATCTATCGCAATCGGGGCGACCTGACTTTTGAGTCATCCGCCAAAGAGTGGGGGCTGGGTGAACCTGTGTTTTCCAATGGAGCTCTCCATGCCGACCTGGACAATGATGGAGACCTGGATCTGGTGGTTAATAATTTTGACATGCCCACTTTTATCTATAAAAATCGCTCTAAAGAATTGACTAAGCATCGCGATCTTCGTATTCGACTGAATGGACCCAAGGGAAATATCGAAGGGATTGGAGCGCAGATACGAGTTTATGCCGGAGAGCAAATACAACATCAAAACGTGCAGCGTATCAAAGGATTCATGTCGTACTCCTCAGCCATAGCCCATTTTGGTATGGGGCAGATTCAACAGGCCGATTCTGTTGTCGTTCGATGGCCGGATGGCAAAGTACAGCGTTTACAAGAAGTGCCAACCAATCAACTCCTAACGCTCAATTATTCAGCGGCGGGCAGCGGAGTCTGGCCAAAACTCTCGAACGCCCGACCCTTTCTCATATCGGGGACTCCAGTGGATTTCACACATAACGAGAATGAATTTATTGATCTCAAGCGCGAACCGCTCTTACCTCGGGCATATTCTCGCCGTGGTCCTATTGTAGAGGTATTGGATTTTAATAGAGATGGGCGAGAAGATTTCTTTGTAGGTGGCGCCCGTGGGCAAGCTTCTGCATTATTTATTCAACAAGCCGATGGAGCTTTTCAGTCCATAGCTAAGGAGTTTTTTGCCGGGGAAGCTCAATATGAAGATGTCGCCGTCGGGCTGGGTGATTTCAATGGTGATGGATGGCCCGACTTATATGTGGGGAGCGGTGGATATTCCGAGCTGAAAGAAAGTTTTCAGTATCGGGATCGATTGTACATCAATGAAGAGGGCCGCTCTTTGCGTCGCCAACAACTGCCGCCCCGACAAGTGAACACGGGCGCAGTTACGGTAGCGGATTTTAATCAGGACGGGCAAATGGATATTATTGTTGCAGGCTATCTCACGCCCGATCAGTACCCCCACGCTCCAGCCTCTTATATTCTTATCAATAATAATGGTAAACTTGAAGATCAAACCGATCAATGGTGGCCTGATGGCCCTATGGAATCGGCGATTAGCACGGCCTTGTCTATAGATCTAAGCGGAAATGGATACGATGACTTATTGGTCGCCGGAGAGTGGATGCCACTCACCCTGTGGCCCAATTCTGGAGAGCGATTTTTGGATCCTATCAAAGTCCCTGACAGCGAGGGCTGGTGGAATACCCTGGAGGCAAGCCAACTGAATGAGAGTGGTGAAACACATATTCTCGCCGGCAATTTTGGAGAAAATACCCGATGGCGAGCGACCCCGGAAGAACCCATTGAGGTGTTTGCTGCTGATTTCGATCAAAGTGGGCGACATACTCCATTATTGACGCATTATATGCAAGGAGAACGAGTCCCGGTTGCGAGAAGAGATGCTTTGATGGAGCTCATGCCGTCCCTGCGGTCCCGGTATGTCAAATTCAGCACCTATGCAGAGGCGCGGATCGAAGACTTGGTTGATATCGAGGGCGATCAGGTCTTACACCGAAAAGCAAGCACGCTCAAGTCGGGGTATTTGCCCTGGTCAGCGGCAGGCCCCGGCAGTTGGAAAGCATTCCCCATGGAAGCACAATGGTCCAGTATTCATGCCTTTGCTACTGCCGATTTGACCGGGAATGGACTGACCGATATTATTTTTGGCGGTAATGATTTTGAATTGGAAATAGAAAGTGCGCGCATGGATGCCAACAGTATTGGCGTTTTACTACAAGTGGAGAAAAACCAATGGAAGTTCGTCCCCCAGGAAGGATTGCCAGGTCGTTTTAACCGCGAATTGCGCAGCATGAAAGTCATAGAAGTGAGTGGTGCCCCTCATCTCATCGTGGGGTGGAAAGAACACCCTGTGGAGATTTTTGCTTTACATTTATCCGAAAGGGAAGGATAATTTTGTATATTAAGTGAAAATAAACGTACTGCATGAGATTTATCATCGTCATTTTGCTGAATGGGGCGTTCGTGTACATTACCAGTGCCCTGCTCACAGGTGTTGAAGTTAAGAATTTTTGGATGGCGATACTCGTCGGATTGGTTTTAGGCGTAATTAATGCGACCATCAAACCCGTGATAACCGTTCTCACACTTCCCTTTACCATCATCACCTTTGGCCTGTTTCTTCTCGTCATCAATGCCGCCATGGTGATGTTGACGAATGCCATCGTACCCGGTTTTGCCGTAGCCGGATGGTGGAGCGCCCTGTTCTTTTCTATCATTATGTCACTGCTGAATTTAATTGTTGCCGACTTGAAGCGAAAGCCACAGTGAGTGCGATCTAGCCTTGGCTATTTTCAGACCTTTTCCTTTTTCATTGATTTTTGGGCATCACCCGCGAGGGAACTCGCGGGTCGCTACGGTACGCAGCTCATTATTCATTCGGCCCTCGCTTCACTGCATTTCGCTCGGTCTGGCTCACTGTCGCTCGCCACTGCTCCCCATCGCTGATGCAAGAAATGGATGCTTACCCCACGCATTCGAAAAGAAAGAACAAAAAATATCCCTAATTCTAGCCTCCGATTGAACTATTATTGATTTCGCAGGTATCTTATGTATGCAATTCATTCTAACAATTCTCTTTCTCATGGCACAGACAATGATATTTGACTTTTCTCCTTCCAGTGATATCTCTTCCTGGCGCATCGTAGATGACGGGGTGATGGGTGGTCGTTCTCAAGGCCAGATCCAACTCTCCGAAGCAGGTCACGGGCTGTATTCCGGTGAAATTTCGCTGAAAAATAATGGTGGCTTTTCTTCCCTACGTTATCAACCCAAGACCATTGTCCTCACTGATGAAAAGGAGATTATACTTCGCGTCAAGGGCGATGGAAAGCGATACCAATGTCGGCTAAAATCCCGGCTGAGCGATGCGCATTCCTATGTGCACTATTTTGAGACGAGTGGAGAGTGGCAAACTCTGCGGCTTCCCCTGGGGGACTTTTATCCTACCTTTCGCGGCCGCACGCTCGATCTACCCAACTACCCGGCGGAAAAGTTAGCAGAGTTTGGGCTGCTCATTGGAAATGAGACAGAAGAATCCTTTGAATTGCTTATCGATTGGGTAGGAATGGATAGCTAAGGCATTGAGACTTCCCAAACCGAGAAGGATAAGGATCGAGTAAAAAAAGCTCAAAATTTCTGTCGCATGATTGGGTTTCCTTTTCAACTCAACCTAAAAATCCAGCCCCAGCGAAATATATAAAATGGGATCCTGGATGACGCGCGTTTCAAGCCCCCAGGCATAATCCACTCGAATAAAATAACCGAATAAGTCCGCGCGAACACCGCCTCCAAAACCGACGAGCAAGGGATCGCGAAAATATTCAACATCTATGCCAATTGGAGGATTCTCAATGGTTACAGTATTCAGCGGATTCTCATCGCTAAAGGGTGATAATCCATACCAGGCGGTCCCTGCATCTAAAAAGGCGATGCATTGAAAGCTGCGCAAGAAGTCTGATCGAATGCGTCGCCGACTTAAGTAGTTGAATGGAGCTACCCGTAACTCTATATTAGAAACCATATAAGAGGCTCCATTTCGAGCATTTTGAGGAAATCCCCGCATATTCCCGGCCAGTGTTTCAAAAGCGAAATTTCCATCCATGGGAATGGACATATTATCTGAATTTTGCGCAAATAGCCAATTGTCCACGCCGCCCATAAAAAACAGGAGCTGTTCAGAACCAAATGAGGCTGCCCCCGCCAATCGACCGGCCAAAATGGCGTGCCGCCCCAGAGGAATGTAATGTCTGGCATCCAATCCTATAATGGTCATAAAACCATCATTCAGACTGAAGGTCCAGGGGGAAAACTGTACTTGATATCGGTTCATAAACTCCACCCATACTTTGTATCTCGATCCTCTGAGCATATTTTTCATCAACCAATAAGTGTTGTCAAAAATATATTCCCCTTTTAGCCCTATGCGCTGAATGTTTTCAGGGGGCGTCTCCAGGGTCGGGCGATTGGTCGATAAGATATTATAGGTATCAAAACGGGCGGTGGTCGTGATTCGAAAGGAGCGAAATATATCCAGAGGATAGCGCAATTGATAAATCCCGATTAAATCCACATTTCTAGTCTCAGTAGGCCGACCAACATCTGAGGGAAGTGTTTCTTTCTGCGCCCGGCGATACAAGGCATATCGTTTGTCCCACCGCTTTTTGTTGTCATCGAAATAAATAAAATACTCCGAGCCGTTGAAAGTGGTCGGAAACCGCACTCCGGCCGTTATTTTGTAATCTTCAAACAAGTCGGAGACCGTAAACTTACCGAGTAGACCCAAAGGTGGAAAGCTAAAGCCTTGCGGTTGTCCTGCAAAGGTGTTGAGCCCACCAAATAAAGGCTCGTTGTCCATGCGAGTGACAAATTCAGAAAATTTAAATCGCAATCGATAAGCGTTGGCTTGATTGGCATTAAATCGAGGATAATCCCTTTGCTTAGGTTCCCATCGACTTAAGATATCTGGCAGGGAGAGTGGCTCATTGTCTTTACTCAGCGTTTGCTTTCGCTTCTCTTCAATGTTCGGTGGATCCTCAAAGGGAGACTGAAAACGGTATTCTTTTGTGGGTTCTTTGGGCGGCTCCGGAGTTGAGGGAGAGGATTTAGGTTGATTTTTCCGCCGCTCTAATTCGCGTTGCTTAGCTGAATGGAAGTTGGGCACAATATCTGTTGAACTAAGGTCTGAAAGGGGTTGCATGAATAGCCGGTGGGTTTTTCGATAAGCTGTAGTAAACACTATTTGATCTCCCCCGACACTAACCCCATCTAAATGAGTGCCGTAATTGGTAAGGTTACTGGGGTTGAGGGAAAAAACCGTATCTATCCACGGCGATTCGGACTCGATGAGCCGGGGATCAATGCGAAGTAATTTTCTTTCCTCCGCGAGTCGGATGACCCGGCCAGTGCTCAATTGTATTTTTCTACCTACGGTATCAATATTTGAATAGAGTTGAGCTCGAAATAACCGCCTCATTCCGCTGTGTGTCGCCTGATAATATACCCGGCCATCCTCTGCGAGCTGGGGGTGCCGCTCATCGATATTTGGAGTGCGTGTCAACCGATCTATCCTTCTAGCATCTTCCGTCAAATCGAGAAAGAAAACATCGAAATTATTGAGAGGAACCGCTGTATCCCGCCTTTGAGGTATCAATAACTCATTGTCGCGATTCGAGCTAAAAAGGATCCCTTCCCGACCATTGATCGTCGCTCGACGCACATCTCGATTGTCAAAATAATCCTCCGTTAAGCGTTCTAAATTTCTATTGCGCAATTGAAACAGGTACAAATCCACATAACCTCGCTCTGATGCTGACAACACTAATCTTTGATTATCTAGAAAGTCAAATTCATAGACGCGTTCTATTCGACTGTCCAACCGAACCTGCCCTTTCTCTTCTGTGCGTAGATTCCAGTATTGAAAATATCGCTGATCACCTCGTTCATAAACCATTCCCAAAATCTGCCCGGATGGGTTCCAGGCCAGAAGAGGATTGTTTGGATCCGTTGCTTGGAAAGGGTTTTGAAACCCTCGTTTAAGCATTAGTTCTCGGTCACCGTTTGCATCTCTCACAAACAAGCGGTATTTTCCCATATCTTGCGTAACGTAAGCCAAAGAACGCCCGGAGGGATTCATGGCTATTTGAGCATAGGGTAGATCTTTGTTTTTGTCGACTTCTATTTCTCGTGAAGCGGGCAAACTGTCCCAGTAGGACAATTCTTCCCGAAACCGAGACAAATGAGAATCATAAGCCTGCTGGGTTAAAAGATCGAGTCCCGTTCCTAAACTGTAGAGGAATGTGGTTTCTAAATTGCGATTGATTCGATTGAGGTAGAGTAAATTGGAAATAACGTCCCGACCATAAGTTTCCTGTACATAGTGCCAGAAAATGTGTCCGGCCAACTTAGGATGGTCCCTTGAAAAGTCGTGGAAATCTAAATATTCACCGCTGAGTAAGAGTTGGCGCAGCTGATTGTCGAGCTCAGGATACCATTCATCGCCCATGATGGAGACGATGCCATAGGTATACCAAAAGGGCAAATCGGAACTGACGGCATTTTGAACAAATTCTTGTATAGAGGTCCCCACCTGCATTTGGTCCAGATAGACCTGAGTGATTCCTTCCCGAATCTGTCGCTTGAGATCGCGGTGATCTCCCGTGTGGTAAACAAACATTTTTGAATCCACGATTTTCGTTTCCCCGGTGCTGGACTCAAAGACCTCCTCATTGCCAATATTGCTTTGCTTAAAGTCCACCAGGTCGGCGTAGACGATCAATGCGATTTTTTCATTAAAGCGGTACTCCAACCGCCTGCGGATGTCGTGATTATTCACTTCTGCTAATTGCGTGACCACGTCGGCAATTTCGCGGGATTTACCATAATAGTACACGATAAAACTCTGACTCTCGTATTCATTCCAATTTTTGAAATCTTCAGAATACTGCACTCGGTTTTTGCCATACTCCTGCACCGTTCCCTGACTGAGTCCCTCTGACACCAGTCCGGCGCAGAACCACAGAACCAACAATAATCCCAATTTATTTAACGGCTGCAATGGCATTGATACGATTTTTGTATAGAAATTTGCCCTTACTAAAGAGAAATCTCCATCTACTGCAATGTAAGAAAAGTTTGTGAGTCTCACTCTACTGTAGTGCTTCCTCTCTTAGAAAGTAACGAAAGTTGATAAAAAGAAAACTCCTTGGCCGCTGCCTTTGTTTCAATTTGTATATTTGTCTTAGACGAAATGAAACCGAAGAGATGCTTCACATCAAGAGCTTTACTTTTAATCCCTTTCAAGAAAATACTTATATCCTCTATAACGACCAGAAAGAGGCGTGGATTATTGATCCCGGCAACCAAAGCCCGGTCGAAGATCAGCAATTGTTGAATTATATAGAAAATAATAATCTGCGTCCCACGCGCATAATTAATACACATGCCCATCTTGATCATATTTTTGGCAATCAGAGTCTGGTTGAGGCTTTTAGAATTCCCGTGTACATGCATTCCGGTGAAGTAGAGGTGTACAATGCCGCACCACAAGTAGCGCAAATGTATGGTCTGCCGCCTTTTGACATCCCGGAGGTCACTCATTTTATTGATGTAGACAATGATCTGAGCCTGGGAGAGATAAATTTTCAAGTCTTGTTTACGCCCGGTCATTCGCCGGCTGAGATCAGTCTCTATCACTCAGATTCGGAGACCCTGATCGCCGGAGACGTATTGTTTCGCGATAGCATTGGGCGAACAGATCTACCAGGAGGCGATCATGCGATGCTTTTACAATCCATTCGCGAGCAATTTTGGCCACTGCCCGATGCAACGCGCGTATATTCCGGCCACGGTCCCGAGACGACCATAGGCTACGAGAAGAAGAATAATCCCTTTCTCTAATTTTTTTGCAAACAAAGAAACTCCATATGAGGACGATAATTCCCGGTGAAATAGCCACTCGCGATTTACATCAGTTTTTGCTCGGTTGCGTAGCTCCGCGCCCCATTGCTTTTGTGAGCACTCTGGACGAAAATGGCAATAAAAATTTAGCGCCCTACAGCTTTTTCAATGCTTTTAGCTCTAATCCTCCGATTGTCGTTTTTAGTTCCAACCGAAAGGTGTCTGACAATACAACGAAGGACACTCTTCACAATATTCGCACCACTGGAGAGGCCGTAATCAATATGGTTAATTACGATATCTTACGACAGATGGCCGTGACCAGCGTAGCCTTTGATTCGGGCGTCAGCGAATTTGAAAAAAGCGGTCTTACCCCGCTGCCCGGCAAGTCGGTCAAAGCGTTTCGCGTAAAAGAGTCGCCCGCCCACCTCGAAGTTAAGGTCGAAGATATCATCACACTGGGTGAACACGGTGGCGCCGGGCATCTGATTATTTGTCGGGTGGAGCAGATGCATATTCGAGAGAGTGTGATTGACGACGGCCGCATTAATCCTCATAAAATTGACCTTATGGGGCGTATGGGCCGTGCTTACTATTGTCGGGCGAGTGGCAGTGCAATTCACACGGTGATTCAACCCGTAACACAACTGACCATTGGCTATGAAGCACTGCCGGACTCGATTAAATATAGTGAAGTCCTCAATGGGAATGACATCGGCTTACTTGCAGGACTTCCCGCGGCACCCACAGAAGCAGAAATAGAAGAGGTTAGAGGACAACCCAAAACCCAGGCTTCGTTAGCTACCGAAGACCCGGCAAGTGCCCTTCACCACCTCTCAAAACTGTATTTGAGAGAAGATCAAAATCGAAAAAAAGCTGCCGCTTTGCTTTGGTTGGCTGACCAGATTTAAAATCCCCAATGTAGGTTATGTGGAATAAAGTGCCCACTTACGTATAAAATATTGCGAGAATAATAGGTATTTGCTGTAAATAATAGTACTTTATAAGCAAACGCAATATTATGGAAATTTTATGGTTGATTATTTTGGGAGGACTCGCCGGATGGATCGCGGGATTAATATTCAAAGGCTCAGGCTCTGGCATTGTGCTGAATGTTATTGTCGGCATTCTGGGTAGTATGATTGGCGGTTGGTTATTTCGCGAGATCGGAATCGCTCCACAGGGCGGCATTGGATCTTTTATAGCAGCGGTTGTCGGTGCTATAATTCTACTGCTGATCGTGCGCGCCGTCCGTTCGTGACTATTTTTAGGTAATGAATGTTTTGGGGGTGCCCCCAGCACTATTTCCAACTATATTTTTGTTCCTCCTTCGGTCACTGATGGGGGGAGGGTGCCGTTTACTAAGATCGTTTATTCGAAAATAGTGCTTGGGTCGGGCTGTTCAGGGCTATCGGTCCCACCAACAAGTTGGCGAGACGACTTTGGCCCCTTTCCATCCCTCACCCAGGCAGCGAAGAGTAGAGGCGCAATGCATTGCGCCTCTACAAAAAAGATCTCTCCTTTATCTGTGAGAAGACAAGCGCCGCGCCGCTATAACTGGTGATGGGTCCGGATTCTTTTTCTGTACCGAGAAGGTAGAGAAGCAACGGTATGGTAAAAGCCCTGATAGAATTCAGTATAATAGAGCCAACCAGCCCTGCCTGAGGGATAGAAGCGATAGGGACGGGCCGCTCGGGCATAGGGTCATTACCACAAGATTCAAACAGACCAAAGACTTGGTTTTCTCAACTCTGCCTTGCTCCTCAGTAGGAGCAACAAAGTGCCGTCAAGGCGCCATTGAAACATGCCTTGTCTCTACCAATATGCTCCTTACTCTCGCCTTGATCTGAACGAAAATTTACTGCTACTTTTCAATATGTGGATCTGGTGGTAATGACACGAGCAGCCGTAAGGCGAGGAGGTGACCGAAAGGAAACCCTACGCAGCCCAACGGATGCTGACCGAGCGGTCCGGCACTACAAGCGGATAGCCCGACCCGCGCTAAGGTCCGAAGCGCAAGCGAAGGAGCGGCGTGGGACAGGCCCAATAGACTCAACGGCAAATCCGATGATTATTCGTCATCGTCATCTTCGTCCTCGTCGGTTTCGGACTCGAGTTCTAAATAGTCAAGGTCTTCATAGCGCTCCTCGTAGACATCCTGGCGCTCCTCTTTTAGGGAGCCCTCGTCATCGAAATCCTCGTCCTCAGCTACGATCTGTCGCGCCTCGGCGACAGTCATGCGGACGAGGTAGTACTTTTCATCAGTTTCAAACGGCAGAGCACTGACTTTGGCTCCGCGCGCATCGGTAAAGGTGATGAGCTTTTTGTGATATCCGTGGGGATTGGATATTTTAATCTGCTCCTGAATCTCCAGAGGTAGTTTCTCGTAGTCTTTGATTACGCGAGGTTTGTCATTCATTCTTTTGGGTATTGTTATCCTTAGTTGATAAAGATATAATACTTTTTTGAGCTGATGAAAATAAAGTTACCACTGTCGGGTCTCATTTTGGCTCGGAGCCAGAGGAGGGCTACATGTCTTTCTTTTTAAAATTTTTCCAACTCAAGCTGTAAAACAATGTCGTATACCCAATAAAAGCCAATAGGGAGACGGTAAAGCCGAGGGTGCTTCCAAAGAAATCTTTGAAAACGGCACCTGATAAGCCAAGCATGGCTGCAGCTTCTGTTGTCATAAGCACACTCGTGCGGGCAATGACAATGGGGTTCAAAAAGGATATCGCCAGTACTGCAGATTCTATGGGGTAGGCTCCGAACTGGTACATGAAAAGTAACAACATACCATCAAAAAGAAAGGCGAAAAAGGACCATAAAAGCAATACGGCGCCCATACCTTTTGCCTTATCTGAAAGGCGAGAACTTAAAAATAGTGCTATAGCGACAAATGTGGTTGTGAGCAACAGGCCACAAAGGAGCAACATCATTCCCTGATTCGAGGGGAAATGGATCATTATGGGTATTCCCATCCCCAGGAGAAGACACAAACTGAGGGTGCCCATGAGTCCCATTGCGAATCCCCGGTAAATTTTTTTGCGATCAATGGGCTGAGCCAAAAGTAGAAGGATAAATTCAAGCGAATTATAATAGTAAATCGTGGTAAACACGAGAGTGAACAAAGGAAGGAGCAAAAGCAGGATTTGCAGTAAATTTAGAATGGCTTTGTCGGGCTCATTTTCAATGGAAAACACTCCCCAGGAAGCTACGAATAGCAGGAGTACGTATCCGATGATAATCCAACTTTTGCTTAGATCCCGCAATATATAGTTAGTGATTTTCCACATGGTGTTCCATTTGTTGAAGAAGGGTAACGATAATTTTATTAAGTCTCGTTTCGTCGGTTTCTAGACGAAGTTGTTCGATCGATTTGTGAAAGGCAATTTTGCCCTCCATGAGATAGACCACATGATTCACTATTTCATCCAGATCACTGAGTATATGTGAGGTGATGAGAACGAGTTTTTCCTTTTCGTAAGATGTACGGATTTTCTCTTTTAACCGCTCATTGGAAATAGGGTCGAGTGCTGCCGTGGGCTCATCGAGAATCAGAATGTCGGGATCGAAGAGGAAGGCAAGCGCCGCACTGACTTTTTGTTTCATTCCTCCCGAGAGAGCATACAACGGCTTTGCATTCATTGATTCAATATTGTAAGCCGAATATAAATCGAGATCGTAGGATGTCGAGGATATATCTGCCCGTAAATCTTTAACCAGGCGGAATAGTTGCCGCACGGTCATGTTCTCCGGGAATCGGGTAATCTGTGGCATATACCCAATATCTTTTCGATAGACGCCGCTCGTACTGATATCCTGCCCCAAAACGGTGATGTCTCCCTCATCCGGCTTCACCAGGCTTAAGATGATTTTAATCAATGTCGTTTTTCCCGAGCCATTAGGGCCTATCAATGCGATACTTTGACCGGATAAAAATTCCAATGAAACGGAGTCCAGTGCTTTCTGCTTGGGATAGGATTTGCTAATATTATTAATTGTGATCATAATGGTGTGGTTTCATTTTGGGTGCAGAATCAACGAGCTCCTTAGGAATGATGGTTGGCAATACTTTTTCACTCAGGTTGAGGATATCCACAAAAAAGCTATGCAATAATATAGTGGCGGATGGAATTTCATTAGTTATTTTTCCGAAAATATTGACGGGGCGATAGGGCTCATCTCCATAGCCATCCCGATCTAAATCGTATCCCCGGTATTGTCCCCAATAGTTTTTGTCATATACATTGTTGTTGCGCCTGGAGTTAGTCACGACTTCAAAAGTGTTAGACAAGTAGTCATTTTCTCGAAACTCGTTGTCCAGACAATTTCCTTTTATGTCCATAGCGATACCATTTTGTCGAAAGGTATTTCGCTCCACAATCAAGCGATTGGCTCCTTCCCCCAAGAGTCCTGTTGTATTGTGGTAAAAATAATTGTCAGAAATAACTCCGTCGGATATTTCTTTCAATAATAAACCGTAGGTAGATTGCCCCCAATTGTCTCTAAACGCATTGTGTTTCATCACAATGTTTTTAGAGAACATGACAGCCACTCCAGTACCATTATTTCTAAATTCATTTTCGATGTACTCGTCGTCATTTGAAAACATAAAGTGCAATCCGTATCGCAGGTTATTTTGACTTGTATTTCCCTCTATCAGGCTGTTATCGACAAACTCAAAATAGATGCCATCCCGATGTTTTTCTGTGTGGTTATTCATTACTATGATGTTTTCACACTTCCAGAGGTGGATGGCATTTCCAGCTTTTGATTCATCACGCGCAGCTCCCAAAACTGTATTGTTTCTTACCACTGAAAATTGGACGTCCTGGAGATAGATGGCAAAAAAACAATTCTCAATTCGATTGTTGATAATTCGAGCTCTACTAGACTCAATTACCTTTACAGCAGATAGTTCGCTTCGATAAGACACACCGACACCCCTCAAGATAAATCCATTAACCTCGACGGAGTCCGATTTGATGAGAAAGATTTCGCGCTTTTGTTGTTTAGCGTCAATAATTACTTGACCCTGTGCGATTAGCGTCAAAGGGCGATCCACGATGATGGGAACTTGAGGGTATTCTCCCGCCTCCACGAGAATCGTATCACCGGCATTGGCTGTTGCGATAGCTTCCTGGATGGTGGGAAAGTCTGAAGTTTTGCTGACAATGACTTTCTGAGCGAGGATATCTGGTCCAAGCCAGGATTGTCCCAGAAGTAGAACAAGACCAATAAACTTTATCATTGTTTTCTTTTCAGTTGATCAACGACCATTGTCCAGCGAATAGGGGGTGCATTGTGGTCATTAGCATTTTTCTTTTTATGGAAAGCCGCTAAATTTGCACCCATCGGACTGCGAATTTGGTCATCAATGACAAAGTATAGGGAGTCTACTGGTTTAAGTTTGCCGGGGCGATCTATCGGTATTGCGTATAACGAGCTGTATTCCTGCCCATCATTACCAATATCTTGCGCCATGCACTCTGCCGCATCGTACTTGAGCACCCGGCCATGGGGCGTTACCAGTTCTGCTCCAAATTTATTATCCGCGATGGTCATTTTACAATATGAACACTGATCTACGCCAAACTCGATGGGCTCGGGGTGTGATTGGCAGGCGATAAGTCCTAAAAAAGCTAAACCGCAGAAAATCAAGCTCTTCGCTTTAAGAGAATTCATTCTATTATATTTTTTTCCACAATAGCCAACCTGCAAGGAAGGCAAGAATAACAGATAAAGCCATCCCAATCGTTCCGAGTTGAGGGTAGGAGGTCACATAAAAATTGAGTAAGTCCTGTTCTCCAAACAATGGCGGCATATACGATTGCCCCGGCACTTTTATTGGTGCCTTTGGGTCTAAATCGTGCCCGTAATCATACATCCATAAATAGAAGTCATAGATGCCCAATGCGCTTAAAATAGACATGATGCCCGCCCAGGAAAAATAGTACCACATTCGATTCACTGCAATGGCAATAATCCCCAGAAATATCATGGCATAGGCTATGTAAGGAAAATACACTAGCTCTGGAATGCTATCGGGTTTGATATACTTCATCCCCACATAGTGATTCAGAATATTTATATTTTGAAGTATATCGCCCTCTTCTTCATCGCCTCCGATTTTATCTACGTAAATATACATTTTCAGAGGGTCCGGAAACTGAGCAGCTTCTAAGGTTATGCGCCAAATGGGAAATAAAAACACCATGGCTAAACCAATAACTCCTAGTCCCATGAGTATTCTGGGAAGCTTGTTTTTGTTCATGATAAGGATTTGAAAATGCGCAGGGAGGAAAGCCCTCCCTGCACAATTTTATATAAAGAAATAAATCTGGTAAAAAGCAAATCGTTGAAGGGGGACCTAGCCGGCGGCCTCTTCTTCCTTCATTGCTCTCCAGTCCTCTTTGCTTCCAAATTCGTCGCTCAATCCCCACTTCAATTCCGTATCAGAATTTTTAGGAGAAACTCGAAGGTAGCCCGACATTTCCTGGTGAAGTGCCGAACAGAAGTCGGTACAGTACATCGCTAAAACACCTACGCGATTGGGGATATACTTTAGAGTTCGCGTTTGACCCGGCATAACGAGTAACTCTGCATTTCGAGCGCCTTGAATAGCAAAGCCGTGTGGTACATCCCAATCCTGTTCCAGGTTCGTCACGTGAAAATACACGGTGTCGCCCATTTTTATACCTTCAATATTATCCGGTGCGAGGTGACTGCGTATGGCTGTCATATATACATGAACATTTTTTCCTTCTCGTTCCACTTTCGTTTTTCCTTCACCTTGTGCTCGATAAGGATGTTTGTTGTCCTCAATTCTAAAGAATTTCTTAGAATTGGGCTGTATCTTATCTGCGTGAATTGCCTGAGCGTAGTGAGGTTCTCCTTTCGTGGGAAAGTCCAGAAGCAACTTCATTTTCTCACCGGAAATATCAAAAAGTTGTGCACTGTGAGCCAATTCCGGCCCCGTTGGCAAATAGCGGTCTTTTGTGATCTTATTCATTGCAACCAAGTACTTACCATCTGGGTTTTTGGTCTCTCCCCCTGGGATTACCAAGTGACCCGGCGAATAGAATGTGGACTGACGGTCCAATACTTCCTTCGTCTCAACATCCCATTTCACTACCTCTGAAGAGATAAAAAATGTAGTATAGGCATTTCCTCGGCCATCAAATTCCGTATGCAGTGGCCCCAGTCCGGGTTTCTCGACAATACCATCTAAAGCTGCCTCGTAGTCAATAATGGGAATACCATCGAAATCTCCGTCAAAATTCTTGTTCTCAATTGCATCCTTAATCTTATCAAAAGAGTACACAGACATATCCGCAGATAGCTTTCCGTTTCCGACGATATATTCTCCGGTTGGATCTATATCACAACCATGAGGTGATTTTGGAACCGGAATGAAATATACCATATCCGGACAGTCCTTAGGATTTAGAATCTTTGTCTTTGTCATTTTCTTCGACTCGGCGATGCCCGTCTCTTCGTCCATAATATTGTGACGGTAGTTGGTCGTACGCTCCGTAAAACGCCCCTCTTCAAGGTATTCTTCTGCTTTTTTCCAGTTGATCACAGCCATCAGGTCCTTGTCCATCTGGGACGCATTTACTTCTAATAAAGTGTGCGCCTGCTCGGAGTTGTAAGTGGTAAGAAAACTCCATCCATGGGATTTCCCTTTACCGTTGCGCGCCAGGTCATAGTTAAAACCAGGCATCTCAATCTGAAATGCTAAGTTCATGTGACCGTGCTCAGGGTCCAGAGATACATAATTAATCAACCCTTTAAAGTTCTCCTTGTAAGAATCGATGGGCACATCCTTCTGTGGAATGGGCAAGCTAAATCGCGTACCGGAAACGAGGTACTCGGAGTTTTCAGTGATAAATGGAGCGCAATGTAGTCCAGCTACATCGGGAATCTCCAAAATCTCAACGGTTTCAAAAGTCTTTAAGTCCACTTTGGCGATACGAGGTGTGTTGTTTCCGTTGACAAATAACCAACGACCGTCAAACTCTCCATCAGTTTGAGAAAGTTCTATGTGGTGACTATCATCCCAGGGTATTTCACCATAGGATGTTTGAAACATCGCTTTTGTCTCTTCACTATATCCATATCCATTTTCCGGATACTTTGAAAATACGGGGATCTCTTTTAGTAAGCGTCCTGAGGGAAGTCCATAAGCCGTAATTTGACCGCTATATCCGCCGGACATAAAGCAATAATATTCATCGAACTCACCAGGAGCTACGTAAACCTGCTGAGCGGCATCGCCCTCAACAACACTTTTGGTGTCCCGCTGCCCGCAACTCGCGAGTAGGACAAAAGAGAGTGCAAAAAGGGAAAGTAAATTGAAATTTTTCATTCTTGTTGTTTTAATTGTGTGAGTTTTTGTTCTGGCTCTTTTTTATTGAGCTGCACGATCGCGTTTTCCGATCCTTGATTCATCGTTTTGTCGTAAAAATTCTAAGACGTCCCTGGCATCACCCACGGAAAGTCCTTGGTTTGGCATTCGAGTTAAACACTCTTCCAATAGTTTTCGAGCCACGGGATCCTCTTCTAACATGACATCCACATTGGTAATCATGTTCATGATCCACTCGGGGGTTCGCCTGTTGGTTACCCCTTGAAATCCGGGTCCCACGACTCGCTTATCAGTCAGTTTATGGCATGAGGCACACTTCATTTCGTAAATCTGCTTGCCTTCAAACACCATACTGACCTTGATCTCCTCATCTAAGTCGACATTCTTCACTTCACCGATTCCCTTTGGATTGGCTTCTACCGGAGCTGCCTCCGACTGAGCATCTTTGCTGCTTTTCGCCGAAGAAGATTTAGAAGAATCTCCATCTCCTCCGCAAGCCAGTAAAAAGGTAAAAGCAAACATTATAAATAGATTTATTTTCGTTTTCATACGTTAAATTTTGATTTGGTTATATAATACGGTTTTTTAGTTACAAATCCAAGAAAAACAAGGAATATTGATAATGGGAAAATTGCAGTCACGGAAAATAATAGTTCGTAGTAAATTGAAAAGTACCCCCATGTTAACCAAACCCACAGTCCCTGGATAAAGAGAAGGAGCTCAGTAGAAAGGAAGGCGATAATCACTCCAAACCATCCAATGTGAGCAAGCACTCCTTCCGGAAGAGCCCCTTCTCGAATCAATAAGCCTACGGTAGTCAATGAGATTGACCCTAGCATGGTCAAATGAATGAACCCGATAACGAAATTTCGAATCGTATGGGATATTTGGGCCACATCGGGGAGTACCAGTGCAGACTGCATCAGGATTTTTAATATCAGCGAAAAGACGCCGAGTCCGATCAAACTGACGGCTAAGACACTCCCTTGTTGAAAATATTTGCGTCCTATTTTTAACTTCAATAAAATATATCCGATGGCAAATAATTGAAGAATGACTCCCAGCCCGTTGAGATAAAATAGTAAGGGATGAGGATTCCCCCAACTTACACTTAAAGCGTAGGTGAGTAATACCGAAAGGTGTAAGCAAGCCCAAACGGAGTTGGGAATGTGTAGCTCTACCCCCCTTTTCGATAAAAATGACACCAGCAAGCCAAGAACAGCGTAGGTAAACCAACCGTTAAATTGTAAATGCAGGAACCACTGAATACTCGTATAATAGAAAATACTCGTCTTTCCCGCCGTTTGCAATACGATGGGCAACACCCATAAACCCAGAGTCGATAACACCAACCATATCACACTCCCTTTGTAAAAGACTCGAGCTACTGAAGACTTGACCCTTTGAATATCTTTCCAAAACCAGTAAGCAAAATAGTAAGCGATAAATAAGTGAAACATTGAAAACGCAATGCTTACCGGGCCATAAGACTGTATTAAGAACGCAGCAGCCATGCCGAAGCAGGCTACTACGTTCAAAACGAGAACAGCTTTGTAGTGCCTTTTATGGGGTGTCGAACTTAACCCCAAAAATATTAGGGCAAGGGTGACCAACAAAAATCCCCATCCGAGTTGAGCTACATGCGAATGCGCATGTAGAATATGCACATATTCTAATAATGGAATCTCCACCAAATAGTACAAGCGCATTAAGGTGCCGAAGATAGAAGCTAAAAGAAACAATCCGACGGCCCATAGCATCCACCCCTTTACCTCCTTGAGGGTAAAAGTGCCATTGGGAGTTTTCTCCCTGTAATCTGTTGCTGTTCTGTTCTCGTTCATTTACTGGTCTTCCGAAAGGATCTAATGCATTGAAGCGGTCATCCGCTTGTACATTTCTTTTGCTTTTATAAATAGGATGTTATTCTCCAGATGAATGTGGCGGTGCAGATCTTTTTCAAACTCTTCGAGCAATTGAAAACTCACCCTGTAGGTTTGACATGCATCGCGCGGAGGCGTATAGCCTTTCGTCAATTGAGAAATCTTGCGGAATCGTTCTCCTTCTACTTCGTGCTCGTGCTCCATCATTCGGATGGGATCTTCTATGTTCATTGATTCCATAGCTCCCTGGAGATCAGATTCTCCCTCTTTGGCCTTTTCGATGCGCTCAATAAAAGGAAATACAATCGTTTCCTCTTTCTCCATATGTGCACTCAACTGATGCATCGCTTCTTCAAACTCGGCTCGCACCTCTCTCAACTCCGGATGTCGGTCGCCATGTACTCTTTCTATTTTGCGCAAATATCCCAGTAGCACCGGCCCGGTCTCATCGACGTAGCTATGGTGCACTTTTAAGATATGGTCGATGAGCTCAGTTGGACGCATTTCCGTGAAGTCTTCTTCAACAGGACGCTCAAAAGCCTGCCTTAATGCAGGGAGCAACTCCTCCATGGAAACACCCTCGTTGCGACAGGCCTCTTCCAGGCTTATGCCTCCCCGACAGCAAAAATCAATACCAAATGCGGTGAGCACTTTAGCTGTCCGGTAGTTTTTAGCTACAATGGAACCTACTTTTACATTTTCTAATTCGTTCATAATATTTATTTTTCTTGTATCAATTGTAATATCGTATCTCCTTTGCTGTAGGACTCCACCACCTCACTGATTGTGGTCGTCTTTAGAACAGTAGTGAGTTGGTCTCGCACACCGATAAATTGGTCGTGGAGCGGACAGGGAGCCGTGTTCGAGCACTTGTCAAATCCCAAAATGCAATTATGCAGAATCCCGGGACCATCCATGGCCAAAACAATGTCTAATATGAAGGTCTCCTCCGCACTTTTCGCGAGATAAAACCCACCTCGGGGTCCTTTTGAAGACTTTAATACTCCCGAATGGACGAGCCGCTGAAGCACCTTCGCTGTAAAAGCACCCGGCGATCCAATCTCCTCTGCCACTTTAGCTACCCCCGCTTTTCGCCCCTTTTGTTGCAAACTGGAAAGGTAAATGACTGCTCGTATTCCGTATTCACATGACTTCGATAACATCTCGTTCGTTTTCAATGCAAATATATGCAAAATTCAAGTAAAGGACATCAGTGTCCTTTAATATCTGACGATTCTATGACAATAGTGGTCGACCTACAGTAGATTTTTCTTGGTGTGTATTTTTTGGCCGTGACCCCGGGCTCGTGGTCCTCGCCCGGGGTCGCGTGCTGCAGGGGTTCCGTACCCAACGAGTTGGGTACAGCCACCGCCTGCCGGCGTGGCTCCCTTCCGCCCGCTCACGGGGCCTACCCGCAAGCAATCACAGTGGCATCAGTTCGAAAATTCTCTTTATTGGGAAGGGCTCCAAAATTCCCGAAGAGGTGGCGATGTCGTCAATTGGTAGCTAGTAGACCATTACACTAAGTTAGTAATGGGAGTAAATGTATTTATTCAGTGGATACGAAGGAGCCTGGTCGTTCGACTGCGTTTTCTGCATCGCCTCAGTTCCACGAGGAAACAAGAGGGAAGACTGGAGCAGAAAGATCTCGATTGGGTCTTTTAGAATGTAGAGCTTATCGCCCGGGTCACTTGCCGATTCGAAAGCATACAAATTTTCCGCGTACTTTGTGTTAGGGATGGGAGGGGCCGCTCGCCAGCTGGCGGGCGGGTCACCCCCAATTCGAATTGGGGGGGACGGAACCCCCGCACAGCCCGACCTCGCCTTTGGGCGAGGAAACACCCAAAACATTAAAAAAAGAAAGGGGATAGGGAGAAGGAAGGGGCATTTTCGATCGAAGATCTTATCTTTGACCAGTAAATGGAAGGGATGAGTCAACAGGAGAAAATTGCAGCGACGATAGATCACGCATTATTGCACCCCACGCTCGGGTGGAAGGAACTGGAAGCGGGATTGGCATCGATTGCTCATTTGCCGCTGGCCTCGGTCTGTGTCAAACCGTATCAAGTGGAGCGAACCGCCGAATTATTGCAGGGTACGGAGATATCGATTGGCACTGTGGTGGGCTTTCCCCATGGGAGTGGGACGGTGACGACTAAGGTGTCGGAAGCAGTGGAGCTGGCGGAGCTGGGGGCGGACGAACTGGATATGGTGGTGAATGTGGGGCGCGTGCTATCCGGTGATTGGTCGGAGGTCGAACGAGAGCTGCGCGCGGTGAAATCGGCTTTGGCCGGTGCTCAAGTGGTGCTCAAGTTGATTTTTGAAACGGATTTTGTGAACAAAAAAGCAGACATTCAGCAGTTGACTCGGCTCTGTGATTCGGAAGGCTGGGACTTTTCGAAAACGTCCACCGGCTTTGGCTTTGTCAAGCAAGACAATGGATATTATGCCTATAGTGGCGCGCAATCGCAGCATCTCAAATGGATGCGGGAGGCGTCTGCTTCCATTGGACTTAAAGCGTCCGGGGGCATTCGCACCCTGGCGGATTGGCGCGCAATGGTAGCGGCAGGAGCCACTCGCATCGGTACTTCCTCTACACTTTCCATTTTAGCGGAAGTGCCGGAGGATTAATTGACCGCGTACTTTTTCTCTGCTTCGATTTGTAAATCGCTGTATTTCTCTTCCAGTTGTTTCAGGTAATCCAATTTTCCTTTTTCCACAGTATCGGGTTCTTCGCTGTAATTGGGCACCAGGCTTTTCTTCTCGGGGAAGTTCTCGATATATAGTGCCCGCGATGGGAAAGCAAACCGAATGCCCAGTACGTGCGCCAGGCGAATAATGTCGAGATAAAGGCCTTCTTTGATCTCCAGTTCTACATCCCAAAACAGCGTGTTGATATGCACGCGGATGAAAATATTGAGAGAAGAATCGGCCAACTTACTGAAGTAAATGAATTTATCTTCCTGCACGACCTTTGGGTGAACCGTCATGATGTGACGAATTCCGTCGATAAATTGCTCGATGCGTTCCGGCGGTGTGTCGTAGGTGACGCCAATTTCTGTTTCAAATAATCGATAGTGGCGCGCGCCCAGGTTTCTCAGTTTCATATTGGCGACCGTACCATTGGGCAGGGAGATAATGGACGTATCCTTGGTCATAATGCGCGTAGATCGGATGCCCACTTCGATAATAGATCCAAATTCGCCATCGATCTCGACGAAGTCGCCGACTTGAAAGGGCTTATCCAGAAAGACCATAATGGAACCGAGTAAGTTACGCACGGTATCCTGGGCCGCCAAGGCCAGCGCAATACCACCAATCGAAAGCCCGGCAATCAGTGCAGCGACATTGACGTGTAGCAGACTGAGGATATAGAAAAAGGCCGCTACCACGACTAATGCGGTCAAAGCACCATCGATGAGGGGAATGATTTGATCATCCATTTTGGTTTCTGTCTTCTCCGCAGCTTCTTTAAAGTAAGCAATAATAATGCGCAGCAAGCGGTAAATCAACAGGAAAATCATGACCGCAATAAATATCGAAAGCGTCAGTCGTATCGGCTCGGCCACCTCAACAGGTAATCGCAAGGCAGGATACAGTCGAGCCAATATCATGAAAGTGAGCATGAGACCCGAGGCTTTTGCCATTTGGCGGGTCAATTTATCTTTGTTTTCTACCAGGTGTAGGCGGTTGACAATCTGCCCCCGGATGATGAGAAAGGAAATGCCCTTAAAGAGCCAATACAGGAGGAAACCCAAAATCACCAGAAGGGCAATGCCCAACCATTTCCAGATTTTGAGACCGCCAAAGTCAGAGGTGCTCCATTGCGGCGCAATGTCGAGTAAGTATCGAGTGCCCCAGGGGTAGAGTTTGGAGTGAATGTCCGCCATCTTATCGGCAGTTTCCTGACTGTAATACCATTTCCCATCGACCCGCTCCAGATAAATGTCTTTATTTTCCAGGGGGAAGGGAGTGAAAATATGCTGCATGATACTGCTATCCATGTAATTGGCTGCCGTGGGAATCATGTTGAAGCGCACGAAAAGCCCCTGTCCATCCAGCACCTCTTTGAGCTGAATAGCCATTTTTATTCGCTTGGCAGAATCGATGGAGGGTGGAAAAGTGCGGGCTGCCAGAGCGGGACGATAAGTATCGGGCTGCAAATAATACAAATGGACATGCATGGTATTATTTGGATTCGTCAATTCTACCGGAGGAGCATCGCGATTATACTGGAACGCTTCTGCCTGGGGAACTGATAAAAACCCCAATCCCAAAAGGAAGAAAAGAGAAATCCAAAGTTGTCGCTGCTGCATCATGGTATTATTTATTTGACTCAGGTAATGATAGTAAATCCACCAACAATTACCAAAACACCGGCTCGAACTTATTCAATAACAGGGGAAAGAGGGACGTCCGGCCTACGAAGGAGCTGAAAAGCCGGCCCATAAACTTTTGTATTGTGATAGAAGTTTGTACTTTACTCGGATAAACTGAAGCTTAATTATGGCCCTGAAAAAACTGTTTTTATTAGACGGTAATGCCCTGGTATACCGCGCGCATTTTGCATTTATCAAACGCCCCCTCATCAACTCCAAAGGGGTCAACACTTCAGCCATTGCGGGTTTTACGCGCACGCTTTGGGATCTGTGGACCAACCAAAACCCTTCTCATATTGCCGTGTCCTTTGACGTGTCGGAAAAGACGTTCCGAACGGAGATGTACGAAGCTTACAAGGCAAATCGGGACGAACAGCCGGAGGATATACAGATCGCCTTTCCCTACATTCGGAAATTGGTCGAGGGATTTAATATTCCGATTGTAGAAATGGGCGGCTACGAGGCCGATGATGTCATAGGGACATTGGCCAAACGAGCAGCATTAGACGGCTTTGAAGTGTATATGGTTACGCCGGATAAAGATTTTGGTCAGTTGGTTAGCGATCGCATATTCATGTACAAGCCCAGTCGCCAGGGCAATGGGGTAGAGATATTAGGCGTAGAGGAAATTTGTGAAAAATGGAAAGTAGAGCGCCCCGAACAAGTGATTGATGTGCTCGGATTGGCAGGCGACAGTATAGATAATATCCCGGGCGTGCCGGGCGTGGGGCCCAAAACAGCGAGCAAATTGCTCAAGGACTATCCCTCAATGGAGGAGATTTACGAAAATGTAAATGCGCTCAAGGGCAAGCTCAAAGAGCGCATGATCGAGAATAAAGAACAAGCCCTGCTTTCCAAGCAGCTGGCTACGATCAAAGTCGATGTGCCTATTGACTGGAAGCCGGAAACCCTGACGAAGGACCCGATCAATAAAGAAGCCTTAGCGGCACTCTTTAAAGATCTGGAATTTCGCACCCTGGCGCAAAAAATTCTCGGCGAAAAAGCGCCCGAGCAACAAGACCTTTTTTCATCGGCGAGCTCGAGTCAGGAGTCCATCGCTCCGAGTATTAAAAAACACAGCGTGGCCGAAAAAACCATGGAAGATGTTGATCACGAATATATTTTTGTCGATACGCCCGAGCGGAGAGAGGCGCTCTTAAAGCGGCTCAAAGAAAGCAGCCGCTTTGCTTTTGATACAGAGACCGACAGCCTCGATCCGCTCGAAGCACAACTCGTGGGCATCAGCTTTTGCTTTGAGGCGCATAAGGCCTATTATCTTCCCGTTCCGGAGGCCCGGGAAGCCGCTCAGATCTTGCTCGATGACTTCCGGGCTGTTCTCGAAGACGAATCCATTGAAAAAGTGGCTCAAAATATTAAGTACGATATGCTCGTGCTGCGCAAATACGGAATACGCGTAGCGGGATTTTTCTGGGACACCATGATCCTTCACTATCTCTACGAGCCGGACTTGCGGCACGGCCTGGACTTTATGGCCGAAAGCTACCTCAAATACAAGCCCATTCCCATCAAAAACCTGATTGGGAAAAAGGGAAAAAGTCAAAAGAGTATGCGAGACATACCTCAGGAGCATATCGTGGATTACGCCGCGGAAGATGCCGATATCACCTGGCAATTGTTTGAGTTTCTGAAGGAGGAAATGAAAGATCGGACCATAGAAAAAATTTACGCAGAAATAGAGGAGCCACTCATTACCGTTTTGGCAGATATGGAAGAGCAGGGCGTGGGCTTTGACGGGAATAAAATGAAAGATCTGAGTAGTGAATTAAAAGAAAATATCGCGAGCCTGGAGAAAGAAATCTACGCGGCCGCCGGAACGGAATTCAACGTCGCATCGCCCAAGCAGGTGGGAGAAGTGCTCTTCGAAAAAATGGAGCTGCCCTATCGCTGGAAGAAAACAAAGTCGGGCCAGTACTCCACCAATGAAGAAAAGCTCTCTGAATTGGCAGAAGACCATGAAATTGCCGCTCAGGTGCTCGAATATCGCGCATTGACCAAATTGCTATCGACCTACGTTTTGGCTCTACCCAAGATGGTCAATCCGCGGACCGGCCGCATTCATTCTTCATTCAACCAGGCACTGGCTGCCACCGGTCGATTGAGTTCCAAAAATCCGAACTTGCAAAATATTCCCATTCGCACGGAAAACGGACGGAAAGTGCGCAAGGCCTTTGTGCCGCGCGATAAGGATTTCACCTTGCTGGCGGCCGACTACTCACAGATTGAATTGCGGCTCATTGCCGAGATGAGCGGAGACGAAAAAATGTTGAAAGCCTTTCAGGAAGGCCGCGATATTCACCGAGCCACCGCCGCCGGTGTCTTTGATGTCGACTACGAGGACGTTACAGACGATCAGCGCCGTTCAGCAAAGACCGTAAACTTCTCCATTATTTACGGCGCCGGGGCGACCAATTTATCCAATCAGCTGGATATCTCGCGAAAGGAAGCCGGTCGATTGATCGATCAATACTTCAAAACCTATCCCGGCTTGCAGCGGTATATGAAAGAAGTGGTCGAAGGCGCTCGAGAGACAGAATACGTCGAAACCCTCTCCGGTCGCCGACGATACATTCGGGACATCAACTCGCGAAACAATATGATTCGATCGGGGGCAGAACGCATAGCCGTGAATACCCCCGTGCAAGGAACAGCCGCCGATATGATAAAAATGGCCATGGTCGATATCCACCGATATCTGTACGAACAGAAATGCAAAACGAAAATGACCTTACAGGTGCATGATGAATTGGTCTTTGACCTACATAAGGACGAAAAGGACGAGCTCATGCCCATCATAGAAAAGAAAATGAAAAACGCAATGCAAGGCCTCAAAGTACCCATCCTCGTAGAAATGGGATTGGGACAGAATTGGCTGGAAGCGCACTAAAATGCAACCGACACTATGAATTTTGATGCCACTTACACCGCCGGAGAAATTGCAGACTGGATCGATGCCGAATGCATTGGCCCCGACTCCCTGCCCTTATCCGGACTTAATGAAATCCACAAGGTCCGCCCAGGAGACATCATGTTTGTCGATGTGGAAAAATACTTCAAAAAAGCCCTCAATTCGGCCGCTACTGGCATCATACTCAACCAGCGCATAGAAGCCCCCGAGGGCAAAGTGCTCTTTTTGGTCGACAACCCATTTCACGCCTATGAGACCTTAGCTCGCCGGTTTCGAACCTTCGAGGCCCAAAAATCCACCATTCATCCCACGGCCAGGATTCACCCCTCGGTGACTTTAGAGCCCGGAGTGGTGATTGGTCGGAATGTCACCATAGGAGAGCGAAGCGTGATTCAGGCCAACAGTTTCATAGGAAACGAAACACAAATCGGCTCCGAGGTATGGATTCAGCCCAATTGCACCATTGGCTCCGAGGCCTTTTATTTTAAAAAGCAGAACGCAGAGTATAAGATGTGGACCTCCGTCGGTCGCGTGCTCATCCGGGATCAAGTCTCCATCGGCGCCAATTGCACCATTGATAAAGGCGTGAGCGGAGACACGGTGATTGGGAAAGGCACAAAACTGGACAATCAGGTGCACCTTGGACACGGCGTAGTTCTCGGTGAAAACTGCTTATTGGCTGCACAGGTCGGCATCGGCGGCAAAACCGTAGTCGGCGACCGCGTCGTCATGTACGGCCAGGTGGGCATTATCAACAGTTTGCTTATCGAAGACGATGTAGTGATTCTCGCCCAGAGCGGAGTGACCAAAAATTTGAAGGCAAAAACGACCTATTTCGGCACCCCCGCGGCCCCATCGCGCGATCGATTGCGGGAGCTGGCCGCCTTGCGAAAGCTGGGGAAAGGATAAAAAGAGAGTGTATCGTCATTCGGCAGGAATATTTTTTAAGATTTTTTGGGCGATCCCCTCGTCCCGAGGAGCGCAAAGCGCTCTCGAGGACGGGGGCGCTACGATTCAGGGCTCGCTATTCGCTCGGCTCCCGGCCCAGGCCTAGCCAGTGCGCGGGATCTTCGGCCCGCCTGCGGCGGACCTCACCCCTCCTCATCGCTATCGCAAAAGATTGCGGAGCCAGTTTTTCAAGCCAATGATTGGAATCCGGCGGGGATTTGCGTTATATTCATCAGTTGTCAGGGTATAAGAGCAGCCGTAAGACAGAAATCTATACGCATGTCAGCACCAAAAGTATACAAAACCTATCCTCCCCTTATAATGATTTATAAACACCACAATCAAGAGATAAGCCGAACCAAAAGGTGCTGTTTATATACAGGATGGGGATATATTCCGTAGTTTTGGTGGGGATGTAAGTAAGATGTAGATTATTTCAAAAGAATTCTTTGATTATTACAATTGAGTAAAAATGATAGACAATATTTCTTGACAAACATTTATTCTCATCAAACATATTTGTCTATCACTTTTTAATAAATATGATTCACAAAAGACTTTAATGTGAATTCGTGCACTTCAAAACATATTGACACTCGCATTTAATATATTTTGATACTCTAACCTCTTTGTTGATCACTTTTTGCACTATATTTACATCAAGATAATTAGTGAATTATGGATTTTGATAACGCAGTACAATATCATTATGAAAAATTTCCTCCTTCAAAACTTGATTTTGGTCAAATAGTACATCCGCTGATTAAAGCTACAGATGCCTTAGCCAGATATGATCAAATGCTAAAGAACATGCACAATAGTGAAATCTTGCTAGCTCCGTTAAGAAATCAAGAGGCAGTAATTTCATCTCGAATGGAAGGTACCATTAGCACTATGGATGAAATACTTAAGTTCGAAGCTGATAGTGAAGATGATACGGAGGGAGCTAAGAATGTGAGGTCTGAAATCTTTGAAACAATTCTATACCAACGAGCTTTAATAAATGCCCAAAAAGCGATGAACGATGGATATCCTCTATCACAACATTTAGTAAAGACGATACACCAACAATTACTCTCATATGGAAGAGGAGCACAGAAATCTCCTGGTCAATTTAAAATTGAACAGAATTATCTAGCTGATAAAATAAAACAGAAAGTTTTATTTGTCCCTATAAGTCCTGAAAAACTAAATGATGGATTGGAAAAACTATTTGAATATATCCGTAATAGTGATGATCCAATATTAATTAAGACTGCTTTGATGCATCTAGAATTTGAAGCGCTACACCCTTTTCAAGATGGTAATGGAAGAATAGGAAGAATGCTAATCACCCTATTACTTTGGTCAACGAAAACAATTTCTGAACCTCACTTTTATATAAGTGGTTATATGGAAGAGAATAAAGACGAATACATCGAGACAATGAGGAATGTTTCAGAAAATAATGATTGGGAAAAATGGTGTATTTTCTTTTTAAACGCTGTTGAAAAACAAGCTATTAAAAATCTAGAAATAGCCGAAAATATTAAGAACTTATATGAAGAAATGAAGCATATCTTTTCTGATACTTTGTCTTCTAAATGGAGTGTTAATGCTCTAGACTATATTTTCACAAACCCAATATTTAGAAATAACCGTTTTACATCAAAGAGTGGAATTCCCAGACCTACAGCGGCAAGATTCACTAGAATGCTACTCGAAAAAGAACTTATTAGAACTCTAGAAGATGCATCCGGAAGAAGACCTGCTCTATATGCTTTTGAGCCATTATTAAAGTTAGTAAGAGTATAAAAACAATCTACAACTAAACCTAAACTGCATTTAAACGCAGTTTAGCCGAACCGTTGATCGTTCACAGTCTCCCTACGCTTGCCTAGAAACTCATTCAACCATGTATGTGTAATCGATTTTCATTATCCTTCGTATCTTTCCAGTGGAGAGAGTTATCAGCCTGGACGTTAGCTCCAACTTAAAATATTTCAAAATGAAACTTCTACTGTCTACATTTACTCTACTTCTTTTTTCTTTCTGCAATGGACAGAAAAGCAATAGTATTGAAACTACAGAGCATATAGCTTATACCGACGCAGACATCGTTACATGCAGTTTATTAGACAAAAACGGCAACTTATGGTTTGGCACATCCACCGAAGGACTTTATAAATATGACGGAGAAGAGTTCTCAAACTTTAATGAAAATAATGGTCTATGTACCAACCAAATATGGAACATAATCGAGGATAATAAAGGCCTTATTTGGCTGGCCACGAACAAAGGCCTTTGTAAGTATGATGGCGAAACATTTACTCAAATTTCTTTGCCACATATTGACACGAGCAGTGATTGGTTCAAAGGAGTTTACCCAATTGTAAATCCAAATCAAGCTGTTTCCATTATTCAGGACAAAAATGGAATATTCTGGATAGGAACTTCTGGAGGAGGTGCCTACAAATATGATAGAAAGAAATTTGAGCGTGTCTTAGCGGATGGAGGTAAGATATATGAAGACGGCCTTCATCACAATGCAATACAAAGCATTCTAGAGGATAAAGAGGGGAATATTTGGTTTGCTTCTATGAGTAGAGGTGGCATAACTTCCTTTGATGGGGATACATTTAAACACATAGGGATAACTAATGGCTTGAGCGATAATATGGTTCGCTACATTTACCAGGATAGGGAGGCAAATATTTGGATTGGAACTAACGGAAACTTTAATGGTGGATTAGATAAATTTGACGGAAGCACCATCACAAACTTTAATGAAGAAATTGGACTATGCAGCAACAATGTTGTTAGTATTTTTCAAAGTGCAGACGGCAGAATATGGTTGGGTAGTGATAGACAAGCTCTGTGCTATTACGAGGATGGAGAATTCAATTCATTTGACAAATTAAAAGGTATCTCAATACGGACGATTATAGAGGATAGAGATGGAAATCTGTGGTTTGGTGGGAGAAGAGGAAATCTGTGGAAATATGACGGAGAGAAATTGAGAGACCTAACGCAATTGAAAAATAGCTAAAATGCTGCAGCTATCAAAGTATAAAATACTTGAGAATAGGGGTATTCCCTGTATTGCCCAAGTTAGTAAATCGAACAAAGATCTGTGTATAACAGAGAGGTTAGTGAGTAGAACTCGCTACTAGTGATACCCGACAACAATACTCATCCGTGGTCTTCCTCCGGTCGCCACGAAATCAGTTCTACCGGAGCCTTCGACATGTAAATTCAGGATTCTTCGTAAATTTAGCAGCGGACGGAGGGTTATCCGTCCTGACATTGGCTAAACGGTTGAAGCGGCGTTTAGACAATAACCGTTGTAGGCCTTTTAAACAAACGATATAATGGCAAAACTGATTATTGAAAGGACTTCTGAATGGCATAACAGTATAAGGAATATTGGAGTCTATTTGGACGGAGAAAAAATAGGGATAATTGGAAACGGTGAGACAAAGGAATTTGAAGTCGAATCAGGAAAGCATAGCCTAAAAACAAAAGTTGATTGGTGTGGAAGTGAAACCTTAGCTTTTGAGCTAACTGAAGAGGAGTCCAAAAAAGTTGTGCTAGCAGGGTTTAAGTTTGGAAAATGGTTAATGCCTTTAGCTCTAATCATAAGTGTAATATATTTTGCTTTTGGAGACCAGCTAAATTTTAAACCTTGGATGTTTTTCTTGCTAATTATTTCACTTGGACTTTACTTTGTCAACCATTTGACCCTTGGAAGGATTAGGTATTTGAAATTAAGTGAGGTATAAGAACCTGCTGCAACAGCTTAGAATATGTTCAGACGGGCAAAATGTTGAATTCGACTTCTTGCTATTAAGTAAGCTTTATTGCAAGCCGACAAGAAAGTGCTTCTCAACCCGTCTCAACACACTTGTGCAAAAACTATGTGTTATAAACAGAGTCAAGATAAAATGGTAAAAGCCATCAAGAAATTACAAATATTGACGCTATCTATTTTCTTGATTATGATGTGTTCCTGCAATGGACAGGTCGGATCAATATCAAAAACAGAAAGCGATGAACCTTTAGTTTTCAAATCTAATACAACGGAAGAATTTAAAGATCCACTTTTTTATATTGAAGGGCAGTTATGTCAGCATCTCCGAAAAATATACCAGGATAGAAAGGGCAATCTCTGGTTTGGAACGAACGTGTACGATTTGATGATGTACAATGGAGACTCTTTGCAATATATCACCAAAAAAGAAGGGTTTAGTGGCGGTCGAGTAACAGGTATATCCGAAGATAAAGCAGGCAATATTTGGTTTGCTACGGGGAATGGCCTCAATAAATATGACGGAAAATCCTTTACCCTTTTCACAGATAAAAATGGATTAGAGAGCAGTGAAATATGGAGTATGTATATTGATCCTGAAGGAAGTATTTGGTTGGGACATAATGATGGCCTGAGTCGTTTCGATGGAGAGATATTTGAAAATATTGATATACCAAAACCTCAGATAGAAGACCCAAACACTATCTATTCTGCTGATCGGATCACTGGAATTGCTGAAGACAATGAAGGTAATTTATGGTTGGGAACAGATGGATATGGAATTTGCAAATACGATGGTGACACCTTTGTGCATTTCACGACGGAGGATGGTCTTTGTGATCACACGATTTATGACTTGAAGAGTGACAGCAAAGGAAATATTTGGATTGGTACCTATTGGGGAGGTGTTTCTAAATATGATGGTGAGAAGTTCACAAATTATACTAAGGATGGTATAATAAGCGGAGACGAAGCTGGAGGTTTCTTTGAAGATAATAACGGCGATATCTGGTTCGGCGTGGAAAATAATGGTGTTTACAAGTACGACGGAGAACACTTTATCCACTACTACAAAGAAGAAGGACTGGATGGGGCTATATTGAGCATTTATAGAGACAGAGAAAATCGATTTTGGTTTGGAGGATGGGGCGGTCTTTTTCGATATAATGACAACAGCTTTTTTCCGGTATCCAAAGACGGACCCTGGAAATAAGGAAAATACGAATGCAGAGCAATTTGTATGAGGTTCTTAACTGTTAATCGCAGCTGCACCAAATTAATCTCGCTGTTGATATACGCCTCTCTCCGGTCGCCACGAAACGAGTTCCCTCGGCGAGACGCCATCCACTTCTCAGTGCCCATGTCACTTAGGAATTATGGAAAATCGCAGCAGTTTTGTGGTAATGACACTTAGCGCGGCGAAGGAGCATAGCCTTAGCTACGCGACTGAGAAGCAACGCAGACATGAGCAAAAAGATCAAGACTTGGTCTGTAAAATTTTATTGGCATGGGCACTAAATACTTCGTATCTTTCCAGCGGACAGCGTATAGCCGTTTGGACGTTGTAGGGTACTAAAAACATTTAAACTTAAATTTGACGAAATGAATAAAACGATTCTATTAGTTTTCATCTTTGCTAGTATTTCATGGCACGTTAGTGCACAAGAAGTAGTAAGATTCAATTCCAATATGGGGTTAGGATTTCATTTGATTCAAAATCAGCGCGATTTTGGATTAGGCGTAAACTTAACAAGTCCATATTTCGCGAATGACAAAGTTGCCATTCGAGCACGAGGGAATTTTATGTGGTATCAGCATTTGGATAATACTACTACTACTACTACTACCACTTGGACTCCATATTCTAACTTATCTCTTGGTATTATTGGCGTTGGAGGCGAAATTGGTGGCTTTGTCCGATTATATGGAGAAGGCGGATTATTAGTGCTATTACCATCCAATGAATTTTCATCAGAGAGTTCTGTTTTAGGAGGTTATGGGTTGTTTGGATTTGAATTTTTCATGAACAATGCATCTAACTACTTTATAGAAATAGGAGGTATTGGAACAGGAGCAAAAGCAGATGAGATTCCCGGAAGCCCAATTTATTCTAATGGACTAATGATTAGCGTAGGAATTAGGTATACATTCAAATAGGAGAAAAACTAAAATACGCCCTGCAACAAGATAATCGATAATTGCTCGTAACCTCGTAACTACGCTTATACAAAACGTTCGGGGAAATGCCTTCGGCACTCCCCCGAACGGAGCAGTGGCTAGACGCTTCGGGGATGGCCTCCGGCACATCCCCGAACAATGGCCAAACGCCATTGAAACGACGTCTAGCCACTGCTCCGTTATGCAGCACAATCATACCCAACTATGAGAAAAATGTGCTTAATCAGAAATAAATACTTATCTTTGACGTTAGTAATGCAAAACGTAATTAATGATAAAGGGATTTGGTGACAAACAAACCGAAAAAATTTGGAATGGAATTCGGTCTAAGAAATTGCCAAACGAAATTCAGAATGTTGCTCGGAGGAAATTACGGATGTTGAACAACGCACAAGAGGTTAACGACTTAAGAATTCCACCAGCTAACAGATTAGAGAAATTAAAAGGAGACTTAAAAGACTTTTACAGTATACGCATCAATAATCAATGGAGAATTATTTTCCAGTGGAGAAATAATGATGCTTATGATGTAGAGATTGTTGATTACCATTAAAATTGAATGCTATGGAGAAACTGAAAAATATACATCCCGGTGAAATTCTGCAGGAGGAATTCTTAATACCTTTGGAAATTTCAGCATATCGTTTGGCAAAAGAAACGTTTATTCCTCAGACACGAATTTCTGAAATTACCAAAGGTAATAGAAGGATCACTGCCGATACTGCGTTACGTTTGGCGAAGTTTTTCGGAACTACAGCAAAGTTTTGGTTGGGACTTCAGGCTGATTTTGATCTCGAAGAAGAAAAAGAGAGTAAGGAGAAAGAAATTAACGATATCAAGCAGATAGAGGGAAACGCCGCATAACATCGGTAGCTGATGCACAACTCTATATATGATTACAGGATGCTCCATGATATTTGTAGTAATCGCTTAACGTTTAAATTACTTTTTCCAGAACCTGATATCTCCTGAAGCTTGTGAGGGGTCTGAAGGATAAAAACAGCTCTTTTAAGCTATTTATCGTTGGATTTTGACCTATTTCCATACTATTGGGCATACTTATCCTAGGATTCTTTGCGTATTTCAACAGTTTTTTCAAGTTAAAAGCAGTCGCGGCCATGAGCATACATTTATTGGCCTGCTTGAGTCCTCTGGTATTTACTTTTTGCATGCCTAGAAAGTTAATCAAGGTTCCAAATACAGGTTTTATCTGTTCTCATTCGTTTGGACTTGTGCCATTTGCTTTGTGCTAATCGAGCATTGTTTCGTTCATATTCTGCACGATATGCAATGATGGAGATTTTTTTACTGTATTGACTTTTGCTCAAACAACTATTTTTCAAAGGACAGTTTTTACAATCGGCCGCACTTGTTGTGTATTGGTCTTTGAGCGTTCCTTTTTCAACTACTTGCTTTTTGAACACCACCTTTTTATCATTTGGACATAACCAGTAATTCTCCTCTTTCACATATTCAAAACCCTCCGGGCCTACCTTCGGTCGCCACGAAACGAGTTCCCTCGGCTGTACGCCATCCACTTATCAGTTCCCCTATCACTAAGGAATTATGGAAAAGTTGCAGCAGTTTTGTGGTAATGACACTTAGCGCGGCGAAGGAGGATATCCTTAGCTACGCGATTGAGAAGCAACGCAGACATGAGCCAAAAGATCAAGACTTGCTCTGTAAGGTTTTATTGGTATGTGCACCAAATACTTCGGATCTTTCCAGCGGACAGCGTATAGCCGTCCAGGCGTTGGCGGGGATTGAAAAGCATCCGTACATGACAAAACAACTCATATAAGAAAGACTAACTTCTTCAGAACTGCTAATGCAAAAAAGCTTTGAAAATCAAGGGTTTATTACTGCTTCATTGCGAATAACAATAAATATATTTGCCTAATCAATAAATATTTATTGCTTTTCAATAAATGTGTTCTATCTTTGCGACATCAGTTATAACTCATTAAAAAATATGTCAAAAAGAAACAACTTCGTATTTAAAGGCTTACATATTGTGGCTTGGGTAATTTTTGTAGGTTTATGCATTGAGGCCGGTGGCTTGATTGTAAATTTCATTTTCAATCTGGTCAAACCTGAATTTGTCCAAAATGTTTATCAACCATTAGACTTGACCGAAATGTATAAAGATAACAAATGGGCTTTTTTCGGTATCTACTGCTTTATTCTATTCATTTCAATTTTGAAAGCCCTTTTATTCTATATAGTTATCAGGCTAATGCACAAAATGGATTTAAAAAAGCCTTTTACCACTTTTGTATCGGACCAATTCTTGCAAATTAGCTATTATACTCTCGCAATTGGACTGTTTAGTTTCATTGCCAGACAGATAGCAAAAAACTTAATGCATCACGGTTTTGATACCGACAGTTTAAACCAATTTTGGGCGGATGGTCAAGCATTCATTTTAATGGGTGCAGTGATTTATATTATTTCGACCATTTTCAAAAAAGGAGTAGACATCCAAAATGAAAATGATTTAACTGTATAAGCTATGTCAATCATTGTAAATTTAGACGTCATGATGGCAAAGCGAAAGATGTCACTGAATGAACTTTCAGAAAAGGTTGGGCTGACTTTATCAAACCTTTCAATTTTAAAGACAGGAAAAGCAAAAGCAATTAGATTTAGTACATTGGAGTCAATTTGTGATGTTTTGGATTGCCAGCCAGGAGACATTTTAGAATATGTGAATGACGAAAAAAAATAACGGCCCGCTAACAGTGTATATATAATAGACGAAACGGTAGTGAATACGATGCTTATGGCTTGTTTCAAACTTTGTGTTTAACCGAAAGTTTCGTGTTTCGAAATCGCCTACTTTCATATACTAACCGCTGATCGTTCACGCCTCTCTCCGGTCGCCACGAAACGAGTTCCCTCGGGGAGACGCCATCCACTTCTCAGTGCCCATGTCACTAAGGAATTATGGAAAAGTCGCAGCAGATTTGTGGTAATGACACTTAGCGCGGCGAAGGAGCATAGCCTTAGCTGCGCGACTGAGAAGCACCGCTGAGATGAGCAAAAAGATCAAGACTTGGTCTGTAATATTTTAGTGGCATGGGCACTAAATACGACGTATCTTTACAGCGGACGGCGTATAGCCGCTTGGCCGTTACCCACCAGCTGAAAAACCGAACTAAATATGAAAATTGAATTTATAGAAGAACAAAAATTCACTCAATGGTGGCTTTGGCTCATTCTAATACTCGTTGGAGTTTTACCGATTATTGGAATTTATAAACAGATTATACTCGAAGAGCCACTTGGCGATAACCCCATCTCAGATTTAGGCCTAATAATCTTTTCGGTTTTCATCTTTTTACTTATCGGACTTTTTATTCTGATGAAACTGAAAACTAAGATTGACAAGGATACAATTGAAATGAGTTTTTTCCCATTTGTAAAAAAGATAACTAAATGGACTGAAATAAAAAAAGCAGAAGTCGTAAACTATGGATTTGTAGGAGGTTGGGGAATAAGACTTTGGACGAAATACGGAACAGTATATAATGTGAAAGGAAACAAAGGAATGGCGATTGAACTGCAGAATGGTAAGAAATTCTTAATCGGGACACAAAAGGTAGCTGAAATGAACGAAATCGTAAAAAAAGCCAGTGGGTGACATCGGCTATAGCTAATGCGGACTGACTACTTAAATTTGAAGATATTAGGACTAAATAAATTTACGGTGGCCGAGCAAGAAAGCGGTTTCAAAAGCCCGCACTAACCAAAGCCAGAACCGTTGCAAGTAATTCACTAAAAAATAAACTAAAAAATACTATTATGAACGTAAACGGATATGCCGCCACTGAGCAAAAAGCAAAACTTACACCTTACTCATTTGATTTAGGAGAGATAGGTTCTGAACAGGTTGATATTAAAGTTTCCTATTGTGGAATATGCCATTCTGATTTGAGTATGATAAATAATGATTGGGGCATGACTCAGTATCCTTTTGTTCCTGGTCACGAAGTAACTGGCGAAGTAATTGCAGTTGGCAATGCTGTTAAAAATGTTACTATTGGTGATAAAGTAGGATTGGGCTGGATGTCGGCATCTTGCATGAGTTGTGAACAGTGCATGGATGGTGAACACCATCTTTGCTCACAAAGTGAAGCTACTATTGTTGGTAGAAATGGTGGTTTTGCCGATAAGGTTCGTGGACATTGGTCATGGGCCATTCCGTTACCAGAGGGAATTGACATGAGTAAAGCCGGACCTTTATTGTGTGGGGGTATTACTGTTTTCAATCCCATAATACTAGCAGGAGTTAAACCTACGGACAAAGTAGGTGTCATTGGTATTGGAGGCTTAGGACACATGGCTGTTAAATTTTTAAAACATTGGGGATGTGAAGTAATTGCTTTTAGCTCAAGCCCAAATAAAAAGGACTCCATTTTAAAGATGGGTGCAAGTCAGGTGATTGATTCAACATCACCTGAAGAATTAGAAAGCATCAACGGCAAATTAAATTTCATATTGAATACCACTAATGTCTCGCTAGACTGGGATTCTTACTTGACCGCATTAGCACCTAAAGGCAAATTTCACACAGTAGGAGCTGTTTTGGAACCAATGGCGATTCCTGCATTTAGTCTAATTATGGGAGAAAAGTCGGTAGGAGGAAGTCCTATAGGTAGTCCTGCACTAATTAAAACCATGCTTGATTTTTGTGTAAGGCACAATATTTATCCCGACGTTGAGGAATTTCCGATGGTAAAGGTTAATGAAGCAATGGAACACTTGGAAAATGGTAAAGCTCGATTTAGGATTGTACTGAAAAATAAATAACTACATTACAAACAATGTATAAGCGGCATTACAACGCCCGCTTATACATCCCGTTGATCGTCCGGGGCCTTCCTTCGGCCTTACGAAACGAGTTCAGACGGGGACACGCCATTCACTTCACTTGTTCCTTTTAGTAAAAGGCTGGTAAAACCTCTGCGGCATCCTACCCTAGGCGTCTATGTCCGATTTCACTATATATGATTTCAGGTATCCGCTATCTTCAACACTGGATCAAATCCGGATCATCAGTTGAAGAGGGATTCATAGAGTCGCTAAGGTGTAATTCTTAGGGGTAAGGGGTAGCAGCGATAGGCACCGCCGCCGGTCTGTAGCCCGCCCTATGGCGAGGAGGCGACAGATGAAGCCACCGCAGCCCCAGGGCGGCTAAGAGCGGCCAGGGGACTACAAGCGGATGACCCGGCCCTGCCCGTAGCACGGGCAGGGTACCCAAAAATGAAAAAAATCCTCAGGAACGTATGGCACGAACAATTGCCAGGAGGGCAAAGCCCCTATCACGGCTGTCACAAAGGAGCCAAGGGTACCTGGCGCAATCAGTCCGAGGACACGCCTTTAGGACAATCAAGCGACAATGGGGCACAGTTACACCATGGGGAGAGGCACACAAAAAGTGTAGGGCGAGTTTGGACTCAGTTATTTATGTTGCAATGTGAAGAGAGCACTTCAAATATTTGGGCAAGAAGGGCTAAAGGAGGACTTTGCAGCTCAAATTTCACGGTTTTTAGAAACAATGAAGACGACAGTCCCCCCTGAAGGCTCACAAAACAATACATTTTATTTTGCCTATCTCACGTCATGGGTGATGAGGACAAAAAGAGCTGAGGGTCAATTCACAGACTGGCGTTGATCGTCCGAGGCCTTCCCGCGGCCGGCGCTGAAGCTTGCACGAATCCCTTGAATGATCTAGAGAGGTAAATTGATCCATCTCTAGCCATCAGCTATTGATTCCCACCGTCGGGCGAATTCATCCGGCAAGGAAAGGGACGCAACCATCGGATCGGTGGTTTACCTTAAGATCTCATCAGCTCTCAACTTATAATTTAATCCCGTTTCTCATCCTTCACTAGTTTTATGGAGTATTCAGTGAAAGTTTGCGCAAAAACAGTACCTTAATCAAATTAGTTGCCTTCCGAAAAACACAACCTAAGGGGTGGGTCCAGACCACCTGGCAGGTGTTTCATTATCAACGGATTATGCAGTAAAGACTAACAAAACATGTTTCCTATGTTCAAAAAGATAAAAATTAGACACAAGAAACTTATTATAGCACTGCTCCTCCTGGGGTTCGCTAAGTTATCTTTCAGTCAGGTTACATGCATTCAATTTAGTGACTCTCTTCATTTAACAGTGGATACTGTTTATCTTAACCAAGCAGTAGATACAACAGTTGATCTAGGTGTTCAGTGGTTGGGATATACAGACTTGAGTTACATGGTTTGTTGGGTGGAATATAACGACTCAACAGATGTCAGTATATCTGGGGGTACAGTGACCGGTGGACTATTTAGTCCTTATCCCAACCCGGTCTTCTTTTCAGTCGACATTGATTATTTGCAACAGTCTATTCCTAATAATACCTCCTTAAATGTTATTATTCACTTTGTTCAAGGTAATATGGCCGATACTTGTAGCAAAGCGGTAACATTCATTATCAACCCAAATACTGTTTCCGTTCCCGAGACTAACCTCCCGAATGTAGAAGCGAGAATATTTCCAAATCCAATGACAAGTGGTTCTACCCTGGAAGTTTCTGATTTCACCCAATCTACTTATAATCTTATGATCTATGATGTGGCGGGTAAACTGATTCACAGTGCTGAAAATCTTAGCGATAGAACCTATACACTGAATAGGAGCTATTTTCACTCTTCGGGAGTTTATTTAGTCGAAATTAAGTCACTAAATATGAAGTCCAAACTTATCAAACTGCTGGTAAAGTAAAGCCGGCTATACTTCAGCTTTAGCAAATAAAAATGAAAGAGATTCGGATAAATAAATATGTACCATACCTTTTTGGTTTATCAATTCTTTTGTTCTTGATGAACAAGGTATATCTAAGACCCTGGATATTAGAGAATGAAGTTTTAGGATTGCCATTGATAGTTACTAATTCTCTTCCTAACTTTTTAGAAGCAATAATAGGAACCCTTATTTTGACAGGAATTCTCTTGCAGATATATCACTCATTTATCAGGGAAAAAAGAAAAATTAAGGTTGTATACTTACATATATTAGCCGTTCTCATTGCCTCAATTTATGTAATAGCACAAGAACTCAAATTCCATAACTTAGGGGGTAATAACATTTATGACCCTTACGACCTATTAGCTTCTTTCGTGGGCTTGATTGGCACTTTTGGAGTTATTCAACTATTTGGTTTTTCTAAGGACACAACAATTGAAAAATCGAGTAAAACAAGAGAGGATACTGAAATAAAAAGATAGGAAAAGGGAAATGGAAATTATATTGCAATCAACAATCACCTGCCCAAATTGCGGCCACGAGAAAGCTGAAACTATGCCTAAAAATGCCTGCCAATACTTTTACGAGTGTGAGAACTGCAAAAAAGTACTGAAGCCAAAACAGGGGGATTGTTGTGTTTATTGCAGTTATGGGACGGTTAAATGCCCACCAATCCAACAAGGGACGAAGTGCTGCTAAAATATGAACCAAAAGAAAAGGTAAAAAGAACCGACCCACTACAAAAATTATAATTAATAGGACCCTGCGATCGCCACGAAACGATCAGATGGCGGAGGCTCTACCATCCGCTGCAAAGTGCCCTTGCTACCAAATACTTCGTACCTTCCCAGCGGTCGGAAGGGCAACCGCCAACAGCTTGGTGGCCATTGAAAATATTGGGATAAGGAAGTTAAAACCAAAGAAATGACCGTGATCAACAAGGCGAAAACACCTAAAATAGTTTTTCTTTTAAGTTTATTGACATCTATTTTCTGGTGTCTTGGACAGCTCGTCAATGTTTACTACTTCCCTATAGTTGGTGTTATTTTCGAATTATTATGGCTTCCGATGATCGCATTGCTTATTGTTTTACCAACACTTTCTTTGGTTTATTTGCTAAAAAAAGTCGAAAAGCGAAAACCACTATATCTACTTTCCTTTCTCATGGTCGTTGCTACCGTTTTATTTACCATCTTGTGAAATTATGGTAGTGTTATTATTGTGATAATGAAGAAAAACAATCCTAAATGATTTTTTTTGCCAAATCAAATAAAGTATAGGCTGCATTAAAACGACCGATTATTCAAATCGTTGGTCGTTCACAGTGCCCTCCGATTGCCGATAAAGGACAAGGTGTGGATGACTTCGCAAGTAGAAAGCCCGGGGCACACACCAGAGGCGCCACCCAAAGAATTCAGCCGAGATTTCGCCATCTACTTTTTAGATTCTTCGTACCTTCACAGCGGGTAGAGAGAGAGCCGTTCGGACATTCGGCCCAGCGTATTTCATCCCTTGAGCATTCGATAATTGAGCCCAATCCATCGGGCGGTTTTGAATTGCGGCATGTAAAAATGGAAATATAATGGATGACTATTGAAAAATTGATATTACTGAGAAAAGACCTCCACAGGCATCCTGAGCTGTCGGGGCAAGAAACAGCAACGGCACAGCGGATTAAGAGATTCCTTGAAGAGGATCACGATGCCAAAATCATGGAAAATATTGGAGGAAGTGGACTGGCAGCTATTTATGCGTATTCAAATAGCGGGCCCCACATAGTCATTCGCTGCGAACTAGATGCGCTACCGATTGAAGAAGTAAATACTTTTGCGCACCGTTCCATTCACAAGGGCATTTCCCACAAATGCGGCCACGATGGTCATATGGCTATTGTCGCCGGCTTGGGTTGTTGGTTAAAAGAACAGGAATTCAAGAAGGGAAAAGTGATATTGCTATTTCAACCAGCTGAAGAAACGGGCACCGGAGCCCCCGCTGTTTTAGCCGATGATAGGTTTAGTGCATTGAGGCCGGATTATATATTTGCATTACACAATATTCCCCGCCAGCCCATTCATTCTATTGTAACCCTTACGGGTAATTTTTCTTCTACTGTTCAGAGTGTGGCTATCCAACTCAAGGGCAAAGAGTCCCATTCTGCTGAACCCGAACAAGGAGTGAACCCCGCAATGTGCATCGCAGAGCTCACACAAAAATTTGATGCGCTGAACAAGAACGATCCGGCAAAGGAAGATTTTAGCCTCTGTGTACCCATTTATTCCAGCATGGGCGTCAAATCGTACGGCATTTCTGCCGGCTTTGGTGAAATTCATTACACATTAAGAACCAGAGGGGTAGAGGAAATGGAGCAGCTAAAAATGAAACTTGAAAATATTCTGTCAGAAGTTTGTCCAAAACACAAATTGAAGCAGACAGCATCGTACTTTGACTATTTTCCCGCCGTGGTCAATGATGGGTTCTGTACTCAGCGTATAGTAGAGGCAGGAAATGCCTGCAATTATGATATAGTGAATAAAAGCATACCGTATAGATTTGGAGAAGATTTCGGATGGATTTCGAAAAAATATAAGGCAGCGATGTTTGGCATTGGAGCAGGTTTACAAACACCAGCCCTGCATCAAGCGAACTACGATTTTCCCGATGAGATAATAGAAACCGGAATGAACATGTTTAAAGGAATAATAGAGAGAATTTTAATAGATCAACAATAAAAAAATAATAAAATGAAAGACAAAATGCAGAGCAAGAAACAAGGAACGAAAGCAGTATGGGGTGGACAAAGCGAATTGTTTTATCAAGGCGCCACCCAAGTACCTGTGGTAAATAGTGTAACCTTTGGATATGACAATGTAGATGACTGGTTTGATGTGGCCATTGGAAAAAAAGAAGGGCATATCTACAGCAGAAATACGAATCCCACCGTAGCGGTTTTTGAAGAAAAAGTAAGGACTCTTGAAAATGCCGAAGCAGCGACCAGCTTTTCAACAGGAATGGCCGCCATAAGTAACATCCTGTCCACCTTCTTATCACAAGGAGATCGGGTGGTTTCTATCAATGACACCTACGGCGGCACGAGTATTGTTTTTTTAGAATTTCTTCCCAAAAATGGCGTTGAGGTAACCCTTTGTGACACAACAAACCATGATGAAATTGAAGCAGAAGTAAAAAAGGGATGTAAAGTTCTCTACCTCGAAACACCGACAAATCCCACCCTTAAAATACTGGATTTACAACGACTCATTCAAGCTGCCCACGAAGTCGGTGCATTGGTTGTTGTGGACAATACATTTGCCACGCCAATAAACCAAAACCCACTGGCACTTGGCGCTGATATTGTTTTGCATAGTGCTACGAAATATCTGGGAGGACACTCGGATGCCATGGGAGGTATAGCCTGTGGCAGCAAAGAGTTGATTGATCAAATTTTTCATTACCGAGAAATCAACGGCGCCAGCTTGCATGCCAATACTGCCTACATGTTGTTGAGAGGTGTTCAAACGCTCGAATTGAGGGTTTTGCGACAAAATAAAAATGCCCTCCAATTGGCGGCGCATTTAGAAAAACATGATAAAATTGAAAAGGTCTTTTATCCCGGACTGAAATCACATCCCGGACACAAAATTGCATCGCAGCAAATGACGGGATTCGGAGGCGTATTGTCCTTTTCAGTGAAAGGAGATTTCGAGAATGTGAAAGTTTTTCTGAATAATCTGGAACTGGCTCATTTAGCAGCAAGTTTAGGATCAGTGAGTACATTAATAGGTCCTCCCAAGGTAACAAGTCATGTTGAAGCCACAGAAGAAGAGCGAAAGCAGTTGGGTATTCCTGAAACCTTAATTCGCTGCGCTGTAGGAATAGAAAATATAGAGGATATTATTGCTGATTTTGATCAAGCGCTTGCAAAAATCTAAATGTATAATCGGAAGGGTGGAAGGTGTAGGGTGCTTATTTCAATCATATGATGAAATTTGCATATGTATTTTGAACTTGTGCCATTTGTGCGGAATTTTAGTCCATTTGCCAGCTCCCATTACCGTGGATTAGTATTGGTGGGAATTGGACAGCATGCCCTCCCTACGACGATTCCTCCTAAGCTCCGGCACGCGATTTTATTTGAAAATCAGGGCCTACATGGGGACGGTCCAAAGCTGTGAAGCGGCCGGCGCCATAGTCGTAATGCGCAGATCGTTTCAGGGGGCTGGAAAAAGATGATAGATTCCGATGGTTTTGGCCTGTGTCTTTTTGCCGGCACCCTGCTGTGAACACCCTCTCCTCTACGCAATGGATAAGGATATCTGAAAGATTAATTCCCGTTTTTTCTTTTTTTACAGGGCGATCCGCGCGGTCCCTCCGGTCCCTTGCGGCGTTACGATCCGGGGCTCGCTATTCGCTCGGCCCTTCGGTCTTCCTCTCCCCAATACATTGGGGATCGTCACCCCTCCTCATCACTATCGCAAACCGCCGTTGTATTCCAGCGAGCAGGACATTTCTCTACAGACGCAAGCCTGAACTTACCAAACGACAAACACCATATTATGGGCCCAAGGCTATAAATATAATACCTTGCGTATTTGAATATAGATTTACTGCGAAAAGGAGAAGGGCCGTTCATTACCACAATGTGAAGAGACCTTATCCTATTCGTAATAACGAATGTATCATAGCGTAAGCTGGTTCATGTTTCTTTGTTAAAAAATAACAAGATTATGAAGAATCAATTTTACATCTTAGGGTTTTTAGTGCCAGGCCTTAATTCAAGCACAGCCGTTCCCTCGCAGGAAGTAGAGTTAAAGAGAGTAGGTGAATACTCAACGGGAATCTTTGATGAAGGCGCAGCCAAAATCGTAAGCTACGATAAGGTAGGAGCAGAGCTATAGCAAGTCTGGGGAATCAGAACCAAGATCGACCGACCTGCCATAGACGGTTGCATAGAATTCAGTATATTAGAAGTAGATCCTTTGCCACATAAACCGCAGTAAGGTGCACATATCCTACCATACAGCGTATACTAATAACACTTTTGTGGTGTCTATAGGTAAGTTCGGAGAAATGCCTTCGGCATTCCCCCGAATGGAGCAGTGGCTCGCCGCTTTGGAGATGGCCTCCGGCACATCCCTGAACAATGGCTCAACGCCATTGAAACGACGCCTATCTCAAACCGCACCGCCCCATCTTCTCCTCCTCCTTTCCCTACGAAACGAGAACTGGAGGGCATGCGCAGGATCACTTACCCAAAACCTTCGTACCTTACCGGCAGAAGAATGGCTTGGCTGCCCGCCCGTTGTGCGTCATATAGCAAAAACTAAAAATGAACAGTAGATTACAATTGGTTTACTTAATACTCCTATTTACTCTAATCTTTTCTTGCGTTGAGAATACATCAGGCAAGAAAGAAGTAAATAAATTTGAATTCGTCAGCAGTTCAAAAGCCGACACTCTAAAATTCACCTCAGGAATTCGTTCGATCTTTCAAGATAGTAAAGGAAATTATTGGTTTGGAAGTCTTAAAGAAGGAGTTGCCGTTTATAACGGCCAATCATTTTTTTACTTAACGAATAGTGACGGACTGATTGACAACCAAATCCTCTCAATACAAGAAGATAAAGAAGGCGTAATTTGGTTTAACACTCAAAAAGGAGTGAGTAGTTACGATGGAAAAACTATAAAAAACCATACAATAACCAAAAGTGATATTTCGAAAAATTCATGGTCAAGTACAGTCAAGAATATTTCAGAAAACAAATGGGCTAAAACAGAAAACGACCTATGGTTTGGAGCAGGAGTAAAAGAAGGGGTCTATAGATATGATGGTGAACAAATTAATTATTTTGCTTTTCCTTCCCATAAAACCCTTAACCCCCACGATAATTTATTTGCTGTAACCTGTCTTTCAAAAGGGAAAGACAATTTGATTTGGATAGGCACCTATGCATGTGTTTTTGGTTATAATGGGAGTGATTTTACAATCATCAATGATGAAACCTTAGGTTTAGATAGAAAGGTCGAACCTCTGCACATAAGAAGCCTCCTCGAAGACTCTAAAGGCAGACTGTGGATTGGAAATAATGGAATTGGTGTATTGCTAAAAGAAGGTAAGTCAATAATTAATTTTTCTGAAGAGAACAACTTGATACACCCTACAAGCGGAAGAAAAGGCGATAAGTCACTACCCGGTACCCTTGAACACGTTTTTATCATCGCGGAAGATAGTCAAGGTAATATTTGGTTTGGAGATAGGGATGCAGGAATCTGGAAATATGATGGAGAAACTATGGTGAATTACACCATGAAGGATGGACTGACAAGTGACTTTGCACTCTCAATTTTCGAAGATAAAAATGAGAAATTGTGGTTTGGAATGGCCAATGGAAGTGTATATCATTTCAATGGAAAAGAATTTCAAATGCAATTTTAAAGGGAAGTGCGAACGAAGAACAAATTTCGATAGATGGTGTACACCGCTTTGAGAATCTCTGCTATCTTTTCAGAGCCAGTAAGGTTTGCCGCTCTGCAAGTTTGGAGCATCAAATAGCTCTTTAGTAGAGGAGGAAACTTCAATCAAGTATTCAAAAGTCCTAAAACCCACAAAATGGGCGGCGCAGCTGAAGCTGCACCTTTCCCGGGAGTCTTTTGCCCGCGAACGCCTACTGGCGTACCCGTTGGGGACAGGTGTCTACGGTGTACACACCCGCGCTAGTGCTGCGGAAGGTCCCGCGCCACGGCGCGGGAGTGCGACCCCCAACTTGTTGGCGGGGAGTACCGAACGAATGTGGAGCCTGTAGCATAACGCCCCCGGGTGTCCTGAGCGCAGCGGAAGGACCCTCGGGGGAGCGCCCAAATCAAAATCCTAATAAGATGAGCCTATAAGAAAGGTGTGCTTTAGAATGCCCTTTGGAAAGGATAAATAAGTTGGATCCCTTTCAACAAAACGCCATTGTTTCCTGGTTACATCAACCGAATTAGTATATTCGCGACAGCTCAAATAGGTGAAGATTATGAACGTAAATAAAATGAAAAATTATATTGAAAAGGTGTTGGAGAATATGCCTGCAGACTGGCTGAATCTGACCACCCACCGACTGGATATTTATGAGGAGAAGTTGGCGAAAACGCAATTCTTAGAGCAGTTTGAAAACTTATTCGATGAGAATAATTCTGAAGCATCAGCACTGAATAATTTAGCCACTGCTTACGACTATATTCGATTGGGGCACCCCTTATCCTGTATACTCGAGTGGGCCATTGCTCACTTAAATAATCTAAAAGCAGAACACGTCATCAGTTTTTCGTCCCGGTCGATGCCTGTTTTGGCAGTTCTGAGAAAAAATTTAGCAGATAATAAGAACACCCGAATCTTGTTTACGGGTGAGTTACCCTCGTTTTTTGATGCTGATGTGGTGCGACGCGTTTACGGGTACTCATTTGAGATAAAGCAAGTTGAAAAAGTAGAAGACATTTCCGCCTTTGATGGCAGTACTATTTTTGTTTCGCAACAAGG
>Ga0136604_1000115_pt1 | contig 46811 bp, 37 predicted proteins | sample AntRauFillE10628_FD_104928 | JGI IMG/M metagenome (GOLD analysis project Ga0136604, IMG submission 104928) | Saline lake microbial communities from Rauer Islands, Antarctica - Metagenome Filla E10 #628 | ecosystem: Environmental > Aquatic > Non-marine Saline and Alkaline > Saline | place...
CGGTCGGGCACGAAGGGGGTGGGAACGGTGCGGGGAGCAGGCGTGGGCGGCACGGCAGGAGCGCCGGCAGGACGGGCCGCAGGGCCCCGGGGCGGGCTCGAGCGCCGGTTCGGGGGCGGGCTCCCGGACCGCCTCCACGCACGGCCCGCGCTCGCGGTCACCGTCGTCGTCGCAGGGGGCGGGGCGGCCTCGCTGGTCCCGTTGCTGGGACGGGTGCTGCGCCACGCCTGCGCGACCCCCGACGAGGTCAGGACGGCGCTGCCCGGCGACGCGCACCTGCCCGACGCGACCTCGGTCACGACCAGAGCCGCGACGCTGCCCGGTCCACCGGAGGCGGTCTGGCCGTGGCTGGTGCAGATCGGCTACGGCCGCGCCGGGTGGTACGCGCTGGACGAGCTCGAGGCCCTCGCCGGCGTGGCCCGGGCCACGGCCGACGACGGCACGACGTCGTGGCGCTCGCTGGACCACGTCGCGGGCCGGCACCAGGCGCTCGCGCTCGGCGACCGGGTCCCGCTGTCCCGCTCGGCGCACCTGGACGTCGTCGCGCTCGACCAGCGGCGGCACCTGGTGCTCGCGCTCGACGCGGGTGGCCGCGCCTGGCGGTTCGCGTGGTGCTGGGCCTTCGTCCTGCGCCCGCTGCCGGGTGGGCGCACGCGCCTGTTGGTGCGCACGCGCGTGGCCGCCCGCCCGGGGTGGCTGGCGGCGCTCGTCCACGTCGCGCTCGGCCCCGGCCACGGGCTGATGGAGCTGGTGCAGCTGCGCAACCTGCGCCGCCGCGTGGCAGGGTGGCGCCGCTCGGGCTGAGCAGCGGCCCGCGGGGAGGTGCTGGTGTGGCGTGCGTGTTCTGCGAGATCCGCGACCAGCGGCCGGACGAGCTCGTGCTCGACACGCCCGACGTCGTGGCGCTGCTGGACCACCGGCCGCTGTTCCACGGCCACGTGCTCGTCTGCCCGCGCACCCACGTCGACACCCTGGACGAGCTGCCCGACGGCCTGGTCGCCCCGCTGTTCACCCAGGTGCGACGGGTCGCCCGTGCGCTGCGCGGTCCGCAGGTCGGGGCCGAGGGGACGTTCGTGGCCAGCAACAACGTCGTGAGCCAGTCGGTGCTGCACCTGCACGTGCACGTGGTCCCGCGTCGGCGCGGGGACGGGTTGCGCGGCTTCTTCTGGCCCCGCACCCGCTACGACGAGGACGAGCCCGTCGAGGCCTGGCGCGACCGGGTCCGCAGCGCGATCGACGCGACGGACTGACCCGTCCCCGGGCTCCCGCGGGCGTGGGTCGGCTCAGCCCGCCGCGTCGTACGCAGGCCGCAGCCAGCCGGGGAGCACGTCGTCGACATCGTCCTCGACGTCGACGTGTGGTTGCCGACGTGCTTGCCCGACGTGGTTGCCATCGCGAGCAGCTCACCGTCGGACGCCGGTCCACCCGCGATCAGCCCGAGGCGCGCAGCCCGCGCGCGGGGCGCCAGCCGGTTCGCGTTGCCGTGACCGAGCTCGTGCGACGTTGGCGAGCTGCGTCGCGGCCTGCTCCTGCGGGGTGCTCATCGGGGTGCCTCCAGGACGGCGCGCAGCGCCTCCAGCTGCTCACCGTCGGCGCGTCGCAGGGAGCGACGCAGCACCGGCGCGAGCACCGCCATGGGCCCGCGCACGGCACAGTCGGCGACCAGCGTGACCGTGGTGCGCCCGGGGGCGGTCGGGGCGACCTCGTAGCGATAGTCGGCGGTGACCGGCCCCTGCTCGGAGCGCAGCACGAGCCGGCGTCCGGGATCGACCGCGGTGATCGTGGCCCTGCGCTGCCCGCGGCGGGTCGTGAAGGTCAGGGTCGTGCCAACGGCGGTCGGCCCGTCGGCCTCCAGGCCGGTCACCCCGGACATCCACGCCTCGGCGCGGTCCCAGTCGGTCAGCGCCGCCCAGACGTCGTCGTCGGGTCGCGCGACCTCGGTGGTCGCGGTGAACGCGGTGGGCACGGCCGGCTCCGTCCGTCGGGTGCCCCCACCGTCGCACGCGGTGGGGCCGGCGTCTTGGACGCATCGCGCACGTCCGTGCTCAGCGCTCCGGCACGAAGCCGGCGGTGTCGGTGTCGCCCTCGGGGCGCCAGGCCCGCTGCGCGGCGAGGTAGGCGGTCGGCGTCACGCCGGTGTGGCGCCGGAAGTCGCGGATCAGGTGGGCCTGGTCGTACCAGCCGAGCGCGGCGGCCAGGTCGGCCCAGGGCTGGTCGGTGGTCGCGTCGATGCCTGCCAGCAGGCGCCGCACCCGCAGCTGGCGGGCCAGCACGCGCGGGCTGGTGCCGACCACGCGTGTGAAGTCGCGGCCGAGCTGGGCCGCTGACACCACCAGCTCCCGCGCGACGTCGTGGACGGCCCGTGTCGGGTCCGCCTCCAGCAGGTCAACGGCCAGCTCGCAGCGCGCCAGTGCCGGCACCGAGAGGTCGAGCCGGCGGCGCAGGTGGTCCTCCACGGTGTCGAGCCCCAGCTCGGGGTCCGCCTGCCCGAGCAGCTCAGCCCGCAGCGCCAACCCCTCGGGCCAGGCGTCCTCCAGCGCCGCCACGGCCCCGCGCAGCCGCGCAGGGCGCAGCCCGAGCGCAGCCCTGCAGCCGACCGGCGTCGTGACGATCCCGACCGCGTGGGTCTCGCCCGTGGGCTCGTTGACCAGCGGCCGGTCGTGGGGACCGACCACGAACCCGTGGGTCGCCAGCAGCGACGTCCCCGCGCCGTCGTCCGGCGTCGCGCGGATCGATGCCCCGAGGACGAGCACGACGACCGTCGAGCCGGTCGGGGCGATGCGCTCGCGGGCGTAGGGCACCGTGCCCCGGGCGTACCAGACCTGCTCGACGGCGCGTCCGAGGTCCCCGGTGGGGAACCGGGGCCGGAAGTCGAACGCGAAGGCCTCACCCACGCCCCGGACCCTAGGCAGCCGGGCCACGGCCCGGTCAGGCCCGGTCAGGCCCGGTCCGGGCGCGTCCGGGCGCGTCCGGGCCATGCCGCGTGCGGGGTGCGGTCGCCCTCCAGGGAACCGTTGACGGCCGGTTCCCCGGCGACCACAGTGATCGCTCAACGGACAGGGCGTGCGCCCAGCGTGCGAGTTGGGGGCCTGCCCGACTGACGCGGAGGTGCGCGAGATGGTCCACTACCGGTCCCTGGGGGACGTGCCGCACAAGCGCCACACCCAGTTCCGCGCCCCCGACGGCTCGCTGTTCGCCGAGGAGCTGATGGGCGAGGAGGGCTTCTCCTCCGAGAGCGCCCTGCTCTACCACCGGCACCTGCCGACGGCGATCGTCGCGGCCGAGGCGGTCGCCCGCGAGCCCGACGAGCTGGTCGCCAACCACCCGCTGCTGCCGCGGCACCTGCGGTCCCACGAGCTGAAGGTCGGCGGCGACGCCGTCGGTGCGCGCCAGCTGCTGCTCGCCAACGACGACGTGCGCATGCACTACGTCGCAGCCGACGAGCCGAGCCCGCTGTACCGCGACGCTGTCGGCGACGAGCTGGTCTACGTCGAGGCCGGCACGGCACGCTTCGAGTCCGTCTACGGCGTGCTCGAGGTCGGCCCCGGCGACTACGTGCTGGTACCGACGTCCACCACGCACCGGTGGGTGCCGACCGGCGACGAGCCGCTGCGCGCGCTGGTGTTCGAGGCCTCGGGCCACGTGCGACCACCGCGGCGCTACCTCTCCGAACGCGGCCAGTTCCTCGAGCACGCCCCGTTCTGCGAGCGCGACCTGCGCGCCCCGACCGAGCTGCTCGAGGTCGACGAGCGCGACGTCGAGGTGCTGGTGCGCCACCGCGGCGGCTGGACCCGCTTCACCTACGACCACCACCCGTTCGACGTGGTCGGGTGGGACGGCGCGCTGTACCCGTACGCGTTCAACATCGCGGACTTCGAGCCGATCACCGGTCGCGTGCACCAGCCGCCACCCGTGCACCAGACCTTCGCCGGGCCGAACTTCGTGATCTGCTCGTTCGTCCCGCGCAAGCTCGACTACCACCCTGAGGCGATCCCGGCGCCGTACAACCACGCCAACGTCGACTCCGACGAGGTGCTGTTCTACGCCGATGGGGAGTTCACCTCGCGCCGAGGCTCCGGCATCGCGGCCGGCTCGCTCTCGCTGCACCCGGGCGGCTTCACCCACGGTCCGCAGCCGGGCAGCGTCGAGGCGTCGATCGGCGCCGAGGCCACGGCCGAGACCGCCGTGATGCTCGACACGTTCAGCCCACTGCTGCTCGGGCCGGCGGCCGTCGACGTGGAGGACGACGCCTACCCGTGGACGTGGTCGGGCCGCCGGGTCTGAGCACCGCGACCCGGGGCGCTCGCCCCGTCCGTGTCGGTCACTGGCACCGGCCGCTGTTGCCCGGGTCGCGTGGCCCGTCGAGCACGGCGCGGACCTCGCGTGGTGCGAGCGCGTAGGCGGTGTCCGGGCGGTCGGGGGAGATCGCGAACACCACGCCGACGACCTCGCCGTCGGCGTCGACCAGGGGCGAGCCCGAGTCGCCCTGCTGCAGCGACGCGGCCAGCACCACGACGCGGCGGGTGGTCGGGTCCTGGTTGTAGATGTCGCGGCCCGTGGCGTCGATCAGCTGCTCGACCCGCGCGGGTGCGACCCGCAGCTGGTCCTGGCCGGCGGGGTGTCCGAGCGTCGCCCCGTCCGCACCCTCGCGCGGTGTGTCCAGCGCGAGCGGCTGCTGGCCGAGCCCGTCGACGCGCAGCAGGGCGACGTCGCGGTCGTCGTCGAACGCGACCACGACAGCGTCGAGGCGCTCGCCGTCGGGCCGCAGCACCCGCACGCCGTCGGCGCCGGCCACCACGTGGGCGTTGGTGACCACCAGTCCCTCGCGCACGGTCCAGCCCGAGCCGGCCGCGCCGCCACCGCAGCCGGTGGTCTCGACCTTCACGGTCGACGCCGAGACGCGCTGCACGACGTCCTGCGGTACCGGCACCTGCGCGGGCGGGGGGCCCGTGACCGGCGCCGGTGCGAGGTCGTCGAGGACCTGCGGGAAGGGGGTCGTCGACAGGAACGACTGCAGCGCCACGAGCGGGTCGGGGGCCGGGGGTGCCACGTCGGCGACGCCCTGGACGATCGCGGACTGGCGCACCTGCCGGGCGGCGGCACCGGGCACCACACCCGCCAGGGGGGCGAGCAGCCACACCGACACCAGCACGCCGAGCAGGCCGGCGGCGAGCCCGCCGAGGTGGTCCACGCCGCGCAGCGGCGTGTCGGCCACCGCACGCCGCAGCCGCACGCCGACCACCTGCGTCAGCGCCGAGGTCACGCCGATCGTGAGCACGAATGTCGTGATGACGACCAGCAGCCGGCCCTGGGCGCTCGGCGGGGCGACCCGGTCGAGCACCTCGGGGATGACCAGCGGGGACAGCAGGACACCGCCGAGCAGGCCGAGCCACGACGCGGCCCGCAGCAGCAGGCCTGCCCGCCACCCCGCGAGCGCGGAGGTGGCGAGCAGGACGAGCAGCAGCAGGTCGAGCAGGTTCATGGTCGCCGGACCGTACGGGCGTGGCCCGGTCCGCTGCGCGGTCGGTCGTCGGCCACGCCGGTCAGAGGACCTGCTCGAGCGCCTCGATGGTGCGGGTGACGTCGTCGTGCGAGGCGGTGTGCACCGCGGACAGGCGCAGCACGCCGTGCGCGGGGTCGACGCCGACCGCCTCGCACAGCCGGTGGGCGTAGAAGTGCCCACCGGCGCAGTCGATGCCGTGCTCGGCGAGCTCGGTGGCGATCTCCACGGGCGGTCGCGGCGTGATCACCGAGACCGTGGGCACGTGCGTGGTCGGGTCGTCGGTCCCGAGCACGCGCACGTCCTGGCGGCCGTGGAGGTGGGTCAGCAGCGGACCGAACACCCGTGCCTCGTGCTCGCGCTGCAGGCGGGCGACGCGGCGGGTGCGCTCGGCCGGGGTGGCACCGTCCGTGGCGTGGTGGTGGGCGTCGAGGTCCTCCAGGTACGCCACGACCCCCGCGAGCGCGGCGACCTGGGCGTGGTCCGGGCCGGCCGGGACGAGCCGCTTGGCCGGCAGGTGCGCGTTGAAGTGGTGGCCCTGGTTCGGCAGCCGCTCGAGCAGCTCGGCGGTCACCGTCATCACGCCCTGGTGCGGCCCGTAGGTCTTGTAGGCCGAGAACAGGTGCACGTCCGCGCCGAGGTCGTCGACCCACGGCAGCCCGTGTGGCGCCGCCGCGACCCCGTCGACCACCGCGATCGCACCGGCCTCGTGCGCGAGTCCGGCGATGCGCGCGACGTCGTTGGTCTCGCCGACCAGGTTCGACACGTGCGGGAACGCGACGACCTCGACCCGCTCGTCGAGCAGCCGCTCGAGGTCGGCGACGTCGAGCAGGCCGGTCACGGGGTCCACGGGCCACTCGCGCACCTCGAACCCGGCGTCGGCCAGCCGCAGCCACGCGCCGCGGTTGGCCTCGTGGTCCTGCTGGGTCACGACCAGCGCGGCGCCGGCGGGCAGCACCGCGCGCAGGGCGTTGGCCAGGACGTAGGTGTTCTGCGAGGTGGACGGGCCGACCTGCACGCGGTGCTGCTCGACGCCGAGCCAGCCCGCGACGGCCTCGTGCCCGGCGTCCATCGCCGCGGCCGCGGCCTGCGCGGCCGGGTGGGGGTGGCCGGGCTGGACCTTCGTGCGGGCGTAGTACCCGGCGAGCAGCTCGGTGACCTGGCGCGCCGGGTACGACCCGCCGGCGTTCTCCAGGAACACCCGCGCACCCAGCACCGGGTCCTGCAGTGCGGGGAACTGACGGCGGACGTGGTCGAGGTCGAGCAGGGTCACATGGGCTCCGCGTCGTGGTCGGTCGGGGGCTGGCCGTCGCCGGCCGTGTCGGTGTCGCCGTGGTCGGCGGCCCGGGAGGGTGCCACGCGCGGCGGCTCTCCCGGTTGCTTGGGGTAGTTCGGGGGCCACGGCGCCTCGCCGAGGCCGTGCTCGTGCTCGTCGCGCGCCACCCGCTCCAGCGTGGGCGCGATGTCGTGGTGGACCGTCTCCATCGGGGCGTGCACGTCACCGTGGCTCGCCCAGCGCTCGCCCGAGCGGTCCATCGGGAAGTCGTGTGTCTCGACGTCGTCGAGCTCGTCCCAGGCCAGCGGGGTGGAGACGCAGCCGGTGGCGCGCACGGACCACGCGGCGGCGACCGTCTTGTCGCGGCACATCTGGTTGAAGTCCAGGAACACGCCGTCGCGCTCCTCCTTCCACCAGGCGGTGGTGGCGCGGGGGTGGCGTCGTTCGGCCTCGCGGCCGATCGCCAGCACGGCGCGGCGGACCTCGTGGAAGCTCCAGCGGGGCTCGATGCGCACGTAGACGTGGATGCCGCGGCTGCCGGAGGTCCTCGGCCAGCCGACGAGCCCGTCCTGCTCGAGGATCGTCCGGACGACCAGCGCGACCTCGCGCACCTCGGCGAACGTCGTGCCGGGCGTCGGGTCGAGGTCGATGCGCAGCTCGTCCGGTCGGTCCGGCTCGGGCAGGCGCGTGGGCCACGGGTGCAGGTCGATCGCACCGAGCTGTGCCATGCGCACCACGTCGGCGGCGCCGCGGGGCGTCCACACCTCGCCGGGCTGGGCGGACGCGAAGCGCATCCGGGTCGTGCGCACGTCGGTCGAGGGCCGCGTGCGGCGCTGGTAGAACGCCTCACCGGCCAGGCCCCCGGGCCAGCGCTTGAGGTGGCTCGGGCGGTCGGCCATCGCACGGCCGACGCCGGCGGCGACGCGCACGAAGTGCTCGACCACGTCGAGCTTCGTCCAACCGCGGTCGGGGAACACCACGCGCCCGGGCGAGGAGACGCGCACGCGCTCGCCGGCGACCTCCACGTGCGTCTCGTCGCGCCCCACCCGGTTGCCCCGTCCTCGGTGCGGCGAGGCTAACGGCGGCGCCTCCGGCAGGTGGGGGCCCGCCGGGCTGCGGCCCTGCCGCGCACGAGCACGGCCCACCGGGGCTCCGGTGGGCCGTGTGGTCGAGCTGCGATCGAGCTGTCGTCGAGCTGTCGTCGCGGGCGGCGGGGTGCGGGAGTCCGTCCGCGTGCCGGCACGTCGGGTGGAGGTCGGGTCAGTTGGCGTGGGAGTGGCGGCCCGCCTCGCGCTCGAGGTATGCCGACAGGCGGGTGTGCAGCTTGGCCGCGGTCAGCTCCGACTGTGGGTGGTGCCCGTCGCGACGGGCCACCCACAGGTCGCGGGAGTCCCCGCCCCACGCCTCGGTCTCGCCGACCTGGAAGTCCCAGTCGGGGAACTCCTCGCGCAGGAATGCCACGTACGCGGCGGCCTCCTCGGAGTGCGCCGGGGCGTGGGCCGTCCCGTGCGCCTCGGTCTCGTGGGTGTCGGCCTCGGACGTGGCGGTGTCCGGGGTGGTGGTCTCGGACCGGGTGGCGACGTCGTGCTCGCTCATCGTGGGCTCCTCGTGTGTGGGAGGGGGGTGCCCGGGCGCTGGGGCCAGGTGTCTCGCAGGTGGTTCAGTGTCTCGCAGGTGGTTCGATGTCTCGCAGGTGGTTCGGTGCCGACCCCCCGACCGGTCGGCCGGGCAGGGACGGGTGCAACGGTTCGTGCAGCATGTCCCGTGGGTGTGACGTGGGCCGGACCGTGCAGGTTGCAACGCATCACGCCACACGTCGCGTCTCGTGCGCGCACCAGCTGCAGGCGACCTCAGCCGCAGCGACGCAGGTCCGGTCCCGGCCACCGTCGTCCGTGCGGTGCGCAGGGCGTGACCAGCGGTGGTCCGGCCCGGCCGGACGGGGTCCCGCGTCCGAACACCGTTCACCCCCGGGTGCGGGCCCCACGCCAGCGCGGGAGCACCACCGAAGACGCACGGTCGACGCCCGTCCGCACCGAGGCGCGTACCCTCGCGTGTTCGCCCGTCCTCGCAGACCGACCTCCCGGAGGCACCGTGGAGCAGGCCGCCCATCGCGACCTCCAGCTGACCTTCGTGCCGTCCGACCTGGCACCGGGGGGTGGCACGTTCGCGCTCTGGGGCTCCGCCGACCCCGACGCCGCGGCGGCCGGGCTCGGACTGCCCGCGGGCGACTCGATCACGCTGCGCACGCTCGCCCGGGACGGCGACGTGCTGGTCCGCACCGACGTCCCCGCCCGGCGGGCCTCGCTGCTGCCGGTCCTGCGCCGGCTCGCCGAGCTGCCGCCGGGTGAGGACTGGCCGGGCTGGCGGCGCCCGTCGGCGTCGGTGCTCGGCTGGTCCGCCGCGGCCAAGCTCGCCCTCGAACTGGTCGCCGCCGGCCGGGTCGTGCCGGTCGTGCGTGCCGACGACGAGCGCCACGGCACCGCGCACTGGCGTGTCCTGCCGACCGCTGACGGACGTCTCGAGCAGCTCGCGGAGGCGCTGCCGCTGGCCGCGTACGCGCTGCGCCGCCGCGAGGACGACGGCGCTGTCTGGGAGCCCCAGGCGCTGCTCACCGCGTTCTGCGACGCCGTCGCCGACGCGTGCGGCCGCGCCGGGGCGCGCCCCGAGCGCGACGAGCGCCGCCGCGGGTCGCGGCTGCCGTGGGTCGAGCTGTGGCCGTCGGCCCTGGGCGGCTCCGAGCCGACCGTGACCCAGCTGCGCGTCGACGCCGACGACCTCGCCGCGTCGGTCGACGAGTGGGCCGCGCCGCTGCTCGGCACGCGTGAGCGGGGTCTGGCCCGCCTCGCGGTGCGCCTCGAGCCGCCGCACACCGCGCCGACCTCCGCCGACCTCGAGCTCGCCGACGAGCCGTGGCGCCTCACGCTGCTGCTGCAGGCCACCGCCGACGCCGAGGCCGTGGTGCCCGCCGGCGAGGTCTGGCAGCGCGGGCTGGCCCCGCTCGAGCTCGGCGGCCGCGAGGTCGACGACCCGACCGACGTGCTGGTGCGGGGCATCTCGGTCGCCGCGCGGCTGTTCGAGCCGTTCGACCGGTTGCTGTCCGAGCCCGCCCCGACCCAGCTGGAGCTCGACCCCGACGAGGTCGCACGGTTCCTGTCCGAGGGCGTCGAGGCGCTGACGGGCGCGGGCGTCGGCGTGCTGGTCCCGCCGGAGCTGCGCGAGGCGCAGTCGCGCCGTCTGCGCGCCAGGGTGCGCATCGGTGCGAGCGTCGAGCGCGACGACCGCGTCGAGGGCGAGTCGCCGTTCGCGCTCGACTCGGTCGCGAGCTTCCGCTACGAGATCGCGCTCGGCGAGGACACGCTGACCGACGACGAGTTCACCCAGCTCGTCGAGCTGCGCCAGCCGCTGGTGCGCTGGCGCGGCCAGTGGGTGCGCATCGACCACGACCAGCTCGACACGCTCAAGGCGCTGGAGGGCTCGACCGGCGCGCTCGACCTGACCGAGGCGCTCGCGGCAGCGCTCGCCGGTGCGCGCGAGCACGAGTCGCTCGGCCACGTCGAGGCGGTCGCCGAGGGCGCGCTTGCGCACCTGCTCGACGTCCTGCACGGCGCCGCCGAGCGTGACGACGCCGAGATCGTCGGCATCGAGGGCGACATGCGCGACTACCAGGTCCGCGGGGTCGGCTGGATGCAGTCGCTGGCACGGCTCGGCCTCGGTGGCGTGCTCGCCGACGAGATGGGCCTGGGCAAGACCCTGATGGCGATCGCGACCCTGTCGGCGCGCCCGAGCGACCGGCCGCACCTGGTGGTCTGCCCGACGTCGGTGGTCGGCAACTGGGAGCGTGAGGTCGCCCGCTTCGCGCCGGGGATGCGCACCCTGCGCCACCACGGCACCGAGCGTCCGAACTACCGCGCGGCGTTCGAGCCCGGGATGATCGTGATCACCTCGTACGCCCTGCTGCGCCGCGACCTGCACCTGCTGGAGGACGTCGCCTGGGACACGGTGATCTTCGACGAGGCCCAGCAGGTCAAGAACGCCTCGTCCAAGGGCGCTCGCGCCGCGCGTGACCTCGACACGCGCCTGCGCTTCGCAATGACGGGTACGCCGATCGAGAACCGCCTCTCCGAGCTGTGGGCGATCGTCGACCTGACCACGCCGGGCCTGCTCGGCAGCCAGCGCAAGTTCAACGAGCGCTACGCCGTGCCGGTGGAGCGCTGGCACGACCGCGAGGCCGCCACCCGGTTGCGTGGGCTGATCGCGCCGTTCGTGCTGCGGCGACTGAAGGCCGACCCTGAGGTCTCCGTCGACCTGCCGGACAAGACCGAGATGACCGTCGCGTGCACGCTGACGCGCGAGCAGGCCACGCTGTACCGAGGCGCGGTCGAGGACGCGTTCTCGGGCAAGGGGCTCGGGACCACGAGCTTCGAGCGGCGCGGGCGCATCCTGGCGCTGCTGACCGCCCTCAAGCAGGTCTGCAACCACCCGCGCCAGTACCTGCGCGACGACGGCCGCCTGCGTGGCCGCTCCGGCAAGCTGACCCGTGCGACCGAGGTGCTCGGCGAGATCGTGGCCAACGGCGACCGCGCGATCGTGTTCACCCAGTACCGCGAGATGGGCCACCTGCTGGTGGAGCACCTGACCGAGGAACTGGACATCCCCGGTGTGCCGTTCCTGCACGGCGGCACCCCGCTCGGTGGCCGCGACGAGATGGTGCGCGCGTTCCAGGAGGACGACGACGCGTCGCCGATCCTGCTGGTCTCGCTGCGTGCCGGCGGGTCGGGCCTGAACCTCACGCGTGCCACCGAGGTGCTGCACTTCGACCGCTGGTGGAACCCGGCCGTCGAGCAGCAGGCCACCGACCGTGCGCACCGCATCGGCCAGACCCGACCGGTCACCGTCCACAAGATGGTCACCGAGGGCACCATCGAGGAGCGCATCGACGAGCTGCTGGAGCGCAAGAAGGCGCTGGCCGACTCGGTCGTCGGCGAGGGCGAGGCCTGGATCACCGAGCTCGGCGACGAGCAGCTGCGCGAGCTCGTCGCGCTGAACGCCACCGACGTCGAGGACGACGACGAGTGACCACCGACACCGACCAGACCGACGCCCCGACCGGCAACGCCGCGGGCGGTGTCGAGGCGTGGAGCGAGGCCTGGCTGGCCGAGGTCGGCCGTGCCGGCCGTGCCTACGCCGACCGCCTCGGGCGCGGCCCGTACTACGTCTCCCGCGGCGCGGTCAAGGCGTTGCAGGTCCAGCCGGGCCTGGTCACCGCGACCTTCCTGCACGGTCGCCAGCGCTCGCAGAACGTCAGCCTGGAGCTGCCCCTGCTGGACGACGACGAGTGGGCCGCGACGGTCCACGCGCTGGCCGCCGAGCTGCGCTTCGCCGCCGCGGTCAACGACGGCGACCTGCCCGCCGGGGCCGTGGCCGTGCTGCACGGGGCCGACGTGCAGCTGGTGCCGCCGCGCGAGGGCATCAGCGAGACCTGCGCGTGCTCGGAGGGCGGTGGGGACCCCTGCCGCCACCTGGCCGCGCTGCACCACCGCATCGGGGAGCTGATCGACGACGACCCGTTCCAGCTGCTGGTGATGCGCGGCCGCAGCGGCGACTCGCTGCGTGCCGCGATGCGGGCGGTGCGCACCGGCGAGGACCTCGACGCCGCCGCACGCTCGCCGCAGGCCGTCGGGATCACCGAGCTCGACGTCGGCGACCCGTTCGCGGCACGCGGCGACCTCGACGCGATCCAGCTCAGCCCCCGCCGGGTCGAGGACCCGGCCTGGCTGTTCGACCAGCTCGGCGAGCCGCCCGGCTTCAACGACTCCACGCCGCTGCAGGAGCTGATCGTGCGGGCGGCCGACACGGCGTGGCGCATCGCCGCCGGTGACGGCCAGGAGGCCGCGGACACCGAGCTGCTCCTGGCGGAGCTGCGGGCCCAGCGCATGTCGACGCCGATCCGCCTCGCCGAGGCGCTCGGGAGTGACCCCGAGGTGATCGGGGAGGCGCTCGACGCGCTGTACCACGAGGGTGCCGTGATGCGCATGGGTGAGGGCCTGGAGGCCAAGTACCGAGCGGCGTCCTAGCCCCGTCGGGCCCAGGACGCCGCGGTCGTGGCTCGTCCCGTCGCGGCACTCCTCGATGCACGCGCCCGTCCGCACGACCTGCATGACCGCGTGACCTGCACGACGCGACGGCCGCCCCTGAGGGGCGGCCGTCGCGTGTGTGGCGGGCGGGGTCAGCCGACCTGTTCGGGGCGCTCGCCGAGGGTGACCTCGAGGGTCTGCTCCTCACCGGCGCGCAGGACGGTCAGCGCGGTGGTCTCGCCCGGTGCGACCCGCCGGACGCGGCCCGCGAGGTCGGCCATGGTCCCGACCTCCTCGCCGTCGACCGCCACGACCACGTCGCCCTCGACCAGTCCGGCCTCGTCGGCCGGCGAGTCGGGGACCACGGCGGCCACGATCGCGCCGCTGGTGGTGCCGAGGCCGTACAGCTCGGCGACGTCCGGGTCGACGGTCTGGCCCTCGATGCCGAGCCAGCCCGTGCGCACCTCGCCGTTGCTGACCAGCTGCTGCGCGACGTCGAGGGCGGTGGCGATGGGCACGGCGAAGCCGATGCCGTTGTTCGCCCCGGTGCGTGACAGGATCGCGGTGTTGATGCCGATCACCTCGCCGGCCGCGTTGGCGAGCGCGCCGCCGGAGTTGCCGGGGTTGATCGCGGCGTCGGTCTGCAGCATGTCGACCAGTGGCGCGCCCTGGCCGCTGATCGTGCGGTTCAGTGCCGAGACGACGCCGGAGGTCACCGAGCCGTCGAGCCCGAACGGCGAGCCGATCGCGATCGCGCTCTCGCCCACGCCGGCCTCGCCGGCCGCGAACGTCGGCACGGGCAGCTGCGCGTCGACCTGCAGCACCGCGATGTCGGAGTTCGGGTCGGCGCCGACCACCTCGGCCTCGAGGCGCTGGCCGTCCGGTGTCGTCACGCCGACCTGCGACGCTCCGTCCACCACGTGGGCGTTGGTCAGGATCCGTCCCTCGGCGTCCAGGACCACGCCGGAGCCGGAGCCCGCCCCGGCGGCGCCGGACACGTCGATGCGGACCACGGACGGCGACAGGCGGTCGGCGACCGCCGCGACGAGCTGGCCGTCCTCGACCAGCGGTCGCGCCTGGACCTGCGCCTCGGCGTCCCCCTGGGTCGCGACGATCGGCGCTGCCGTCGTGGTCGCGTCCTCGGCCAGCGTCGTCGGCACGACCACGGCCGCGGCGGACAGCGCGGCGACGGCTGCGACCGCGACGTAGGAGCGCAGTGGGAGCCCGCGCGGACGCTGCTGGGCACCCGCCGCCGGGGTGGGGGGTGGCGGCACGTCGCCGGGGGGCGGCGGTGGCGCGGCTGGCGGGGTCGGGGCCGTCGTGCCGGTGGCGTCGCCCGCCGGGTCACCCGCCGGATCACCTGGCGTGCGGCGCTGGGGGAGTGTGCGGGTCTCGGAGTCCACGTGGGTTCCTGTCGTGACGTGTCAGGCACGGTGCCGCGCGACCGGTCGCGGGTCGCCCCTCGTCGGGTAACGACTCGGTAAGGAGCCGGCCCGGGTCCGGTCAGGCGGCCCGGGACGGACCCGCGCGCTCGTAGGCTGCGTGCGGGCAGGAGGGCCGTCGTGGCCGACGTGGTCGTGGTCGAGGACGACGAGGGGATCGCACGTCCCCTCGCCGCCGCGCTGCGCGCCGTCGGGCACACCGTGATCCACGTGACCAGTGGCAGCCAGGCGTTGCGCACGGTCGACGCCGACACCGACGCCGTGCTGCTCGACCTCGGCCTGCCCGACGTCGACGGGCTGGAGGTCTGCCGCAGGCTGCGGGACGCCCACGGCGAGGGCCTCGCGATCCTCGTGCTGACCGCCCGGGCGGAGGAGCTCGATGTCGTGGTCGGCCTGGACGCCGGCGCCGACGACTACGTCACCAAGCCGTTCCGACTCGCGGAGCTCCAGGCACGGCTGCGGGCCCTGCTGCGACGGGTCGAGCCCGACGGGGCGCAGGTGCTGCAGGCGGGGCCCCTGCGCGTCGACGGACCGGCACGGCGGGCGTGGCTGGACGACGTGGAGCTCGAGCTCACGCCGACGGAGTTCGAGCTGCTGGCGCTGCTGGCCGCCAGCTCCGGGGACGTGGTGACCCGCGACGTGATCATGCGCGAGGTCTGGGACACCACCTGGACCGGGTCGACCAAGGCGCTGGACATGCAGGTCTCCAGCCTGCGGCGCAAGCTCGGCGACGACCCCGCGGGGCCGCGCCACGTGGTGACGGTGCGGGGCGTCGGGTACCGGTTCGAGCCGTGAGGCGCCGACTGCTGATGGGCGGCGTCGGGGTGGTGGCGGTCACCCTGCTGCTGTTCGCGGTGCCGCTGGTGCTGCTCGCACGGGCACAGGCCACGCAGGCGGCGCTGGACGGGCTCGCCGCGCGCATCGAGCAGGTCGCCACGGCGGTCGACGAGGGTGCACGCACCTGCGGCGAGGTGCAGCTGACGCTCACGCGCCTGGCCGGGACGCGCGTCGAGGTCGCGGTGTTCGACCGCGGCGGTGACCTGCGCTTCGCGGCCGGCCGCGACCTCGACGCCGGGCCGCTGCCCGCGGGCAGCGAGGTCGCCGTCGCCGCCGACGGCGCGACCGGTCGCCGGGTGGCCGACGACCAGCTGCTCGTCGCCGTCCCCCTGTCCACCGCGGTCTGCGGCGAGCGGCTCGTGCTGCGCGGCGCCACCGACGGGGCGGTGTCCGCCGCTGCCGCCGACCGCACGACCGGCCTGCTCGCGCTGGCCGCCGGTGCGGCGCTGCTGCTGGGTGGTGGCGTCGCCGTGGTCGGGGGACGGCGGCTCGTGGCCCCCCTGGAGGACCTGGCGGCGTCCGCCGAACGGCTCGGCGAGGGCGACTTCTCCGAGCGTGCACCCCGCTCCGGCCTGCCGGAGCCGGACGCGATCGCGCAGGCGCTGGACCGCACCGCCGACCGCCTCGGCCGTGCCGTGGAGCGCGGTGCCGCGTTCGCCGCGGACGCCTCCCACCAGCTGCGCACGCCCCTGACCGCGCTGCGCCTGCACCTGGAGCAGCTGCCGGACGCCGACGACCCGGACGGTCCCGTCGCGGCCGCGCTGGCCGAGGCGGACCGTCTCGAGGCGACCGTGGCCGAGCTGGTCGCGCTGACCGACCCGGGGCAGGTGGACCAGGACGTCGACCTGGCAGCGCTGGTGCGGTCCCGCGCTGACGCGTGGCAGGCCCGGGCCGAGGCGCTGGGGCGGAGCTTGCGCGTGGAGGCGGCGCCCGTGCCGACGTGCACGCTGCGGCCCGGCGCGGTCGCCCAGGCGCTGGAGGTGCTGGTCGACAACGCGCTCCAGCACGGGGCGGGCACGGTCGTGGTGGGCGTGCAGCCGACGACCCCCGACGACGCCCGCGCGCTGGTGCGCATCACGGTCGTCGACGGGGGACCGGGCCTTCCGCCCGAGGCCCGGGCGGCGCTCGCCCGGGCCGACCGCGGCCCGGCCGGGGTCCCGCTGCACGGTGGTCGCGGCCTGCTGCTGGCCCGGGCCCTGGTCGAGGGCGAACGCGGACGCCTGGTCGTCGGCCCGGACGGTCCCGGAACCGACGGCACGGCCGTGACGTTGCTCCTGCCGGCCCGGGATGCTCGCGAGACGCCTCCGGGCCCGGCACTCTCGGTCTGACCGCGCCGTGTCGCGGCGCGGTCGCACGCCCGCCCGTCCCCGACCCGTCGAGGCACCCCCTGCCCGCACCGGCCCGCACGCCGCGCAGGACCGCCCTGGGGCTGGTCCTCGCGGTGCTGCTCGCGCTGCTGGCCACCGTGACCGGCGCGGCGCTCGCGCAGACACCGCAGGAGCGTCTCGAGCAGGCGGAGCAGCGGGCCGAGCAGGCCGCGTCCGAGCTCGCGGAGCTGGGTGCCGAGGCGACCGCCGTCGCCACCGAGCTGGCCGACCTGCGCGGCCAGGTCGACGACGAGCGGGCCCGCCTGCGCGCACTGGAGGGGCGCCTCGCGCTGGCGGCCGACGAGCTGGAGTCCCGCCGCACGGACCTCGAGGAGGCCGAGGCGGACGAGCAGCGTGCCCGCGAGGCCCTGGCCGCCGCCGAGGGCGAGCTGGCGGAGGGCACCCGCGTCCTGGAGGACCGGCTCGCGACGACGTGGATGCTGGGTGGCGACCCCGGCCCGGCGATGCTCGCCGGGATCCTCACCTCGGCCGAGTCCCCGAGCGACGTCGCGATCGGCCTGCACCTGCTCGAGGTCGCCACCAGCCACCAGGTCGGCGTGGTCGACGACGTCACGCGGCTGCGGGAGCGCACGGCCGTCCTCGCCGGTGAGGCACGCCAGGCGCGTCGTGGCGCCGAGGACGCCCGCGCCGAGGCCGACGCCGCGGTGGAGTTCGCCCGTCGCACCCGCGACGAGCAGGCCGCCGTGACCGCGCGGCTGGAGCAGGCCGAGCAGCGTCAGGAGGCGATCCTCGTCGACCTCCAGTCCGACCGCGAGCAGGCACAGGTCGTGCTGGCAGCGGTCGAGGCGGACGTCGAGCAGGCCGAGGCGGCCGCCGCCGCCGCGGTCGGTGGCCCCGTGGTCGCCGGTGCGACCTGCCCGGTCGTCGGTGCGCGCGCGGGCCGGGACTTCAGCAACGACTGGGGTGACCCGCGCTCGGGGGGCCGCAACCACGAGGGCACCGACGTCTTCGCCAGCCGCGGGACGCCCGTGGTGGCGCTGTCGGACGGCACCGTCAAGGCGCTGCGCCGCACCGACACGGGCCTCGGCGGGCTGTACGTCTCGGTCTGGGTCGGCCCCCAGCAGCACTGGTACTACTCGCACCTCGACCAGATCGCGCCGGGCCTCGCCGAGGGGGACCGGGTCGCCGAGGGCCAGCAGCTCGGCACCGTCGGCAACACCGGCAACGCCCGCGGCACGCCCCCGCACCTGCACATCGGCTACTACGACGCCGACGTCGCGGCGAACCCCTACCCGGTGCTGGCCGACCGCTGTCGCTGATCCGGGTCGACCGGCACGTCCAGGCGCGCCAGCGACCACGCCACGACGGGACCGACGGTCAGCGCGAACAGCACGGTCCCGACGCCGACGGTCCCGCCGAGCAGCCAGCCGAGCACGAGCACGACCAGCTCGATGCCGGTGCGCACCCGGCCGACGGGCCAGCCACGGCGGGCGAGCCCGGTCATCAGGCCGTCGCGGGGGCCGGGACCGAGGTGGACGCCGATGTAGAACCCCGAGCCGACGCCGAACAGCACCGGTCCGGCCGCCATGAACGCGATGCGCAGGGCCAGTGGCTCGGGGCGCGGCAGGACCAGCAGCACCACGTCGATCACGATGCCGATCCACAGCACGTTGGCGAGCGTTCCGACGCCGGGTCGCTCGCGCAGGGGCAGCCAGCCGGACAGCACCACGAACCCGACCAGGATCCCCATCGTGCCGATCGGCACGCCGCTGCGGCGCGACAGGCCCTGGTGCAGGACGTCCCAGGGGCCGAGCCCGAGGTCGGCGACCACCATCACGGCGATCCCGAGACCGCACAGCGTCAGCCCGAGGAACAGGCGCGCGGCTCGACGCGTTGACGGCTTGGCGAGTCCGGGGGCCGGGGTGAGTCGTGTGCGCATGCGGCACAGTGGACCACCCCCCGACACCCCCCCTGTGGGCCACACCACCGGGTGGACCCCTCCGAACACCGTCCCCGAACTCCTCGTGCACCTGTCAGGAGCCCCCCATGGCCACCGGCCCCGACCTCCTCGACCGTTCGCCGAAGGGCGTCGGCCGGACGCGTGCGTCATGGGCGACTGGGCTCGCCGGCGTGGTGGCCGTCGGCGTGACGCTGGCGCTGCTCGAGCTCGCCGCCGGGCTGCTCGCCGGGGTGCCGTCGCTGGTGTCCTCCGTGGGGGAGTTCTTCATCCCCTACACCCCGGAGTGGCTCAAGGACTGGGCCATCGAGCAGTTCGGCACCTCCGACAAGGGGGTGCTCGTCGCCGGCGTCGTGGGCGTGTCGCTGCTGCTGGGCGGGCTGCTCGGACGCGCAGCCGAACGCAACCCGGCGCTGCCGCCGGCGGTGTTCCTCGGGGTCGCGGTGTTCGGCATGGTCGCGGCGACGATGACCGCCGGCACGGCCCTGCTGCCGACCACGCTGGCGGTGGTGGTCGCGGCCGTCGCCGGCCTGGTCGCGCTCACGCAGCTGGTTGCGCGCGCCCCGCGCACGGATGCGGGTGACGAGACGCCCCACCCCTCGGTCGACGGCGCGCCCGACCACACGCCGCACCACACGGCTGACGACACGGCCGACGACGGGACCCGGGGCGCGAGCTCCGGTCCGGACGACGGCGCGCTCGGACGGCGGGGCTTCCTCGCCGCCAGCGGTGCGGTCGCGGTCGGTGCCGGGCTGGTGGGCGCCGGGGGGCGCGACCTGCTGCGGCGCCGGGCCGCGGAGGTCGCGCAGCGCAACGCCTCGGTGATGATCCCCACTCCCGGTGACCTCGCCGCGCCGGTCACGGCGGCCAACCGCTTCGAGGTCCCCGGGCTGACGCCGGTCGTGGTGCCCAACGGGGAGTTCTACCGCATCGACACGGCGCTGCAGGTGCCGCTGGTCGACCCGACCACGTGGCAGCTGCGCATCCACGGGATGGTTGACCGGGAGGTCGTGCTGACCTACGAGGACCTGGTCGAGCGCGACCTGGTCGAGCGGTACGTCACGCTGTCCTGCGTGTCCAACGAGGTCGGCGACGACCTGGTCGGCAACGCGAGCTGGTGGGGCACGCTGCTCGCGCCGCTGCTGGAGGAGGCCGGCGTGCAGCCGGGCGCCACGCAGGTCGTGGGCCGCAGCGTCGACGGCTGGACCGCGGGCTTCCCGACCGAGGCCGCGCTGGACGGCCGCGACGCGCTGCTGGCCGTCGGCATGAACGGTGAGCCGCTGCCGGCCGAGCACGGCTATCCCGCGCGCCTGGTCGTGCCGGGCCTGTACGGCTACGTCTCGGCGACCAAGTGGATCAGCGAGATCGAGCTGACCACCCTGGAGGGCTTCGACGCGTACTGGGTGCCGCGGGGCTGGGCGAAGCTCGGTCCGGTCAAGACCCAGTCGAGGATCGACGTGCCCCGCCCCGGTTCGACGATCGAGCCGGGCAGCACGGTCGTCGCGGGTGTGGCGTGGGCCCCGGGCCGCGGCATCAGCGCCGTGGAGGTCAGCATCGACGACGGCGACTGGCAGCCGGCGGAGCTGACCGAGCCGCTGTCCGAGGACGCCTGGCTGCAGTGGCGCGCCGAGGTCGAGCTCGAGGAGGGCTCGCACACCGTCGCGGTGCGGGCGACCGACGGCGACGGACAGGTGCAGACCGCCGAGCTCGCGCCGGTGCGTCCCGATGGCGCGACGGGCCACCACACCATCCGCGTGACCGCGTGACCGCGTGACGGCACGACCTGACCGCGTGACCAGCACGACCTGAGCCCACGGCCGGCCCCGGCGGGCACGGCCCTGCAGGCACGCAGCGACCGCACGGACGATCCCCGCGCGTGCACGCACGTGGCAGTCTGCGCGCGTCCCCGCCAACCGGCCGGCCGGCGGGGACGAACACCGGGTCCTCCCACCAGTCAGGTCACCTCCGTGCGCATCGCCGTCGTCGGCTCCGGGATCAGCGGGCTCGCCAGTGCCTGGCTTCTCGCGGGTGCCGGGCACGAGGTCCACCTGCTGGAGCGCCGGGAGCGCCTCGGCGGGCACACCCACACCGTCACGGTCGACCCCGCCGGGGGCGCGGCCCGCTCGGCGGCCCCGCTGGTGCGCGAGGACGCCGACGCGGACCTCGGGCGGCTGCCCGTGGACACCGGCTTCATCGTCTACAACGAGCCGACCTACCCACTGCTGACCGCCCTGTTCGCCGAGCTCGAGGTCGCCACCGAGGCGTCGGACATGTCGTGGTCGCTGCGCTGCGAGCACCACGACCTGGAGTACGCGGGCAACGGGCCCGGGCTGGTCGCCCAGCCGAGGAACCTGCGCAGCCCCGCCTACCTGCGCTTCCTCGCCGACATCGGTCGCTTCAACACCATGGCCAACCGGATCCTGGACGACGCGCGCCGCACCGAGGTCACGCTCGGTCGGTTCCTGGGGGCGGCGCACCTGTCGGATGACTTCGCCCGCCACTACCTGCGGCCGATGGCGGCCGCTATCTGGTCCACGGGCACCGGCCGTGTCGAGGACTTCCCGCTGGCGACGCTGCTGGAGTTCTTCCGCAACCACGGCCTGCTCGGCGTGACCAACCACCACCCGTGGCGCACCGTCACCGGCGGCTCGGCGAGCTACGTCGCGCCGCTGCTGGCGCGCCTCGACCCGGCCAACGTGCACCTGGGCACGGGGGCCGCGAAGGTCAGCCGCGACGGACGCGGCGTGGACGTGCTGGACACCGCCGGCGACCGCCACCACTTCGACGCGGTCGTGCTCGCCTGCCACGCCGACCAGGCGCTGGCGCTGCTCGCCGACCCGTCCGACGACGAGCGCGAGCTGCTGGGCGCGTGGGAGTACTCCGACAACGACGCGTGGTTGCACACCGACCCGGCGCTGCTGCCGCGCACGGCCGCGGCCCGGGCCAGCTGGAACTACCTGGTCGACGACTGCCGCACCGGCGCGGACCGCGTCTCGCTGACCTACGACATGAACCGTCTGCAGAACATCGACGGGCCGACGGACTGGCTCGTGACGCTCAACCCGTCGACCCCACCCGCCCCCGACGCGGTGCGCTGGCGCGGCAGCTACGCCCACCCGACGTACACGCCGACGAGCGTCGCCACGCAGCCGCTGCTCGACGGGCTGTCCGGCCGCCGGCGCACGTTCTACGCCGGTGCGCACCACCGCTACGGGTTCCACGAGGACGGGCTGTGGTCGGCCGTGCGGGCCGTGTCCCACCTCGGCGTGGCGTGGCCCCGATGACGCCCCAACGGCATCCCGACGCGCACCCCGACGCGCACCCCGACGCGGCCACGTCGCTGGTCCCGTCCGACCTGCGCTCCGGCCTGCTCGTCGGTGACCTGCACCACCGCCGGGTCCGGCCGGCCGAGCACGCGTTCCGCTACGAGGTCTGGCACGCGCTGCTCGACGTCGACGAACTGCCCGTCCTCGACGAACGGCTGCGCGGCTTCGGCTGGAACCGACCCGCGCCGGTCGGCTTCCGCGACACCGACCACCTCGGCGACGTCGACCTGCCGGTGCGCACCAAGCTCGCACGCTGGCTCGACGGCCAGGGCGTGGCGCTGCCCGACGGACCCCTGCTGCTGTGGACCTCGCTGCGCATGTTCGGCCACGTCTTCGACCCCGTGTCGTGGTGGTTCTGCCACGACCGTTCCGGGGAGCTCGCGCTGGTCGTGGCCGAGGTCAACAACACCTTCGGCGACACCCACGGCTACGTGTTGGACGACCTCGAGCAGCAGGGCCACGACGTCGTCGCGCGCGCCACGAAGGTGTTCCACGTCTCGCCGTTCATGCCCGTCGAGCCGCTGCGCTACGGGTTCCGGTTCCGCCCGCCGTCGCTGGACGGCCCGGCCGCCGGTGCGCCGCCCGAGCGGGTCGCGGTGCGCATGGACGTCGCCGACGACGACGGGCACCTGTTCGACGCGACGCTGGGGGAGCGTCGACAGCCGCTGACGACCGCGGCGCTGTGGTCGGCCGTGCGGGCCACGCCGTGGGTCACCGCCAAGACCACCGCGGCGATCCACTGGCAGGCGCTGCACCTGTGGCGCAAGCGGGTGCAGTTCCACCGGCGGCCCGAGCCGCCCGACGCCGGACTGGACGCGGTCGCAGGTCGGGCCAGCCGTCCGGGCCCCGGCGCCGAACACCACCTCGAAGGCGGGTCCTGACCCCCTACGCCGGTTCTCCCGCCCTGACCTCCCGCCCCCTGACCCCGAGGAGTCCCTCGTGAGCGTCAACCAGAGCCTGCTGTCCGAGGCCGACAAGCGTGCGATGCGCACGATCGTGACCATGCTCGGCAACCTGCGCGTCGGTGCGCTGACCGTCGAGCTGCCCGACGGGCGGCAGCGTGTCTTCGGGGACGCGACCAGCGAGCTGAGGGCCACGCTGCAGGTGCACGACTGGGCGTTCTTCCGCCGCCTGCTCACCGGCGGGTCGGTCGGCGTCGGCGAGGCCTACATGGAGCGTGAGTTCAGCTCCGACGACCTGGTCTCGCTGATCCGCATCATGATCGCGAACCGCTCGGCGCTGAAGAAGATCACCCTCGGCACGCTGCTCAACATCGCCGGTGACAAGGTCATCCACGGCGCACGTGCGAACCGCCTCGGGCAGTCGAAGAAGAACATCGAGGCGCACTACGACCTGTCCAACGAGCTGTACGCGCTGTTCCTCGACGAGACGATGACGTACTCCTCGGCGTACTTCGAGGAGCCTGGCCAGTCGCTGGCGGACGCCCAGCGCGCCAAGTACCGCCGCCTGGCGGACAAGGTGCGGCTGTCCGAGGGCAACCACGTGCTGGAGATCGGCTGCGGCTGGGGCGGGTTCGCGTCGGTCGCTGCCGGCGAGTACGGCGCGCGGGTCACCGGCATCACGCTGTCGGAGGAACAGGCGGCCTACGCGCGCCAGCGGATGGTCGACGAGGGGCTCGACCACCTGGTCGACATCCGCATCGTCGACTACCGCGAGGTCGAGGGCCAGTTCGACAGGATCGTCTCGATCGAGATGCTCGAGGCCGTCGGGCACCGCTACCTCGACACCTACTTCGAGCAGGTCGACCGGCTGCTGGCGCCCGACGGGCTCGCGTCCGTCCAGGTGATCACGATCCCGGAGCAGCGCTACGACGCGTACCTGCGCCGTCCGGACTTCATCCAGCGCTACATCTTCCCGGGTGGTCACCTGCCGAGCCTCGAGGCGATGACCTCGTCGATGGGCTCCAACACCGAGCTGTTCGTCGACGAGGTCGACAACATCGGCATCCACTACGCCGAGACGCTGCGCCACTGGCGCGAGAACTTCCTGTCCAACGTCGAGCAGGTCCGTGAACTGGGCTTCGACGACCGCTTCGTGCGCATGTGGGAGTTCTACCTCGCCTACTGCGAGGGGGCGTTCCTGGCGCGCTACATCGGCGACCTGCAGCTCGTGCTGACCCGGCCCATGAACGGCACGCTCGGCACGCACGTGTACGGCGGCGAGCACGCCGAGCTCAACCAGGCCCACGTGGCGCAGCGCCTGCGCCTGGTGCCGGACGCGGTCTCCGAGGAGGTCGCGTGAGGCGACCGGTGCTCGGGGCGAGGTGCGTGCGAGTGCAGCGAGCAGGGAGGACGGCGTGAGCTCGGTACCCGCGGACCACGTGCCCGCCGGCGCCCGGCTGGTCGACCGCGTCGTCGACCGCGGGCTGCTGCCCGACCCGCTGCTGCGCCGGGTGATCCGCGGGCTGCTGCGCAGGCGGCTCGCGACGGAGCGCGCGGGTGGGCCCGAGGCCCGCAGTGAGCGCAAGCGCGCGCTGATCGCGTCGCTGCGGACCTCGCCGGTGGCGGTGCACGCCGACGCGGCCAACGAGCAGCACTACGAGGTGCCGACGCGGTTCTTCGAGCTGATGCTCGGCCCGCACCTGAAGTACTCCTCCGGGCTGTGGCCGCGGGGCGTGCAGACGCTGGCCGAGGCAGAGGCCGCGATGCTGCGCCTGACCTGCGAACGCGCCGGTCTGGTCGACGGCCAGGACGTGCTCGAGCTCGGCTGCGGCTGGGGCTCGCTGACGCTGTGGATGGCCGAGCACTACCCGAGCAGCCGGATCACGGCGGTGTCGAACTCCTCCACGCAGCGCGAGAAGATCCTGAAGCGTGCCGCGGAACGCGGCCTGGACAACGTCCGCGTGCTGACCTGCGACGTCAACGAGCTCGGGCTGACGGAGGCGACCGCCGACGCGGTCGTGCCCGAGGGTTTCGACCGCGTCGTGTCGGTCGAGATGTTCGAGCACGTGCGCAACCACGAGCAGCTGATGGGGCGTGTCGCCGGTTGGCTGCGGCCGGGCGGCAGGCTGTTCGTGCACGTGTTCTCCAACCGCGAGGTGGCCTACCCCTTCGACGTCGGCGGCGGGGGCGACTGGATGGCGCGGCACTTCTTCACCGGCGGGCTGATGCCGAGCCACGACCTGCTGCTGCACTTCACCGACGACCTCGCGGTCGAGGACCACTGGGTCGTCGACGGCACGCACTACGCGCGCACGCTCGAGGCCTGGCTGGTCGAGATGGACCGGTTCGAGGACGAGGTCCTGCAGCTGTTCGCCGACACCTACGGGGCCCGCGACGCGCGGGCCTGGTGGCACCGCTGGCGGTTGTTCAACCTCGCGTGCGCCGAGCTGTTCGCGTACGACGGTGGCGCCGAGTGGCACGTCTCGCACCACCTGTTCGAGCGCCGCTGACGCTGCGCAGCCGCGCGGCCATCCCCGCGTAGGGTCGTGGTGATGACCAGTCCCGCCGACGTCCTGCGCTTCCTCGCCGCCACCGCGCCGGTGACCACCGAGCGCGCGGTGGTCTGGGACGTGCGTGCCAGCGGCCCGGTCAGCTGCGGCGCCGGGGCGGGGCCGATGGTGACCGGGCCCGGGATCAGCCGACGGTTCCACCGTGCGGCGCTGCTGCACCGCGAGGAGGGCGCGGCCCGGCGTGCGACGTTGGCGCTCGCCGGCCGCTGGAGGGCGGACGGGACCGACCGGCGGCTGCTGCTGCCGCTGCTCGACGTGCCGTACGCGATCGTGGCCCCGGAGGTGCTGCCGACCGAGCCGACGGCCGCGGTCGACGCCCTCGGGCTCGACCCGGAGGTCGTCGCGGCGGCGGGCCCGGTCCAGATCCCACCGGGCGAGGTCCCGGCGCGGCTGCTCGGGTCGATGCCGCGACTCCAGGCGCTGGTCGACGCGCTGCGCCGTGCCGGGGTGCCCGTGGAGCGGGTCGGGGGCGTGGCCGCCGACGAGGTCGCCGACGGCGACGAGCTGTGGCTGGCCGTCGGCACCTGTCTGTACCTCGACCTCGCACCGAACGGGCCGCCGAGCGTCGAACGCCTCGAGGCCTGGGCTCGGCGCGACGTCGCCGACACGGCCTTCGCGGCGCTGTACGGCCCCGGTGTCGAGGCCGCGGCGGTGGACGGACACGAGCTGGAGCCGGGCGAGCCGCGCAGCAGCCTGCCGCTGACACCGGCGCAGCGCGCTGCGGTGCTGACCGCTCGCCACCAGCGGGTCAGCGTGGTCTCGGGTGGCCCGGGCACGGGCAAGAGCCACGCTGCCGTCGCGATCGCCCTCGACGCCGTGTCCCGCGGCGAGTCGGTGCTGCTCGCGACGCGCAGCACCCATGCCGCCGACGTGCTCGCCGGGCTGCTCGACCGCCACCCCGGCCCGACGCCGGTCCGCTTCGGTGGCGACGCGACACGACGTGACCTCTCCGACGCGCTCGCCGCGGGGCTGCCGCCCCCGCCGGGCAACCGCGAGCTGGACGCCGCCGGCGGCGCCGTGCTCGCCGCGCTGCGGGCGGTCGGGCGGTCACGGGCGACGCTGCGCGCGCTGCTGGCCGTCGCGGTCGACGCGACGACCCACGGCGACGACGCGGCCGCGGAGGCGTTGCTGCGGGTGGACGTCCCCGGTGCGTTCGCGGGAGGGGCGGACCTCGCGACGGTGCTCGACGACCTCGCGACTGCCAGCGCCGTCGGGGGTCCGCTGCTGCGACTGCGTGCCGCCTGGGCCGAGCGACGGGCCCGCCGGGCCCTCGGGACGGGACGCTCCGTGCCGTTGGAGCGGCTGGTCGCGGCGGCCGAGCGGGCGCGTGCACGCCGTGTCGCCGACGCGGTCGAGCGCTCCGGGGGCCTGGACCTCGGACCGGTCTGGGCCGAGCACGTCGAGGCGGAGCGGCGCCTGCGCGACGCCGTCGGGGCACAGCTGCAGCTGGAGGTCCGCGACCGCGTGGGGCGGCGAGGCCGGGCTGCCGCTGCCGGGCTCGCGTCCGCCCTGCGCACCGGTGCGCACCGCCGGGCGGCGGCGCTGGCCCGACTCGACGGTGAGGCCCTGACGACGGCGCTGCCGCTGTGGGTGGGGACGGTGACCGAGGTCGAGAAGCTGCTCCCACCGACGCCGGCGGCCTTCGACCTCGTGGTGCTCGACGAGGCGTCGCAGCTCGACCAGCTCGCGGCAGCGCCGGTGCTCTGCCGAGCACGGCGCGCGGTCGTGCTCGGCGATCCCCAGCAGCTGCGCCACGTCTCGTTCGTCGCCGATGCCGAGGTCGATCGCGCGCTGGTGGAGCACGCGGTGGGTGCCCTCGCTCCCCGCCTCGACGTGCGGCGAACGAGCGCGTTCGACGCCGCGGCCACGGTGTCGCCGGTGCGCTGGCTCGACGAGCACCTGCGATCGGTGCCGCACCTGGTCGACTTCAACGCACGGCGCTTCTACGCCGGCCGGATGCACGTGTCGACGCGGCACCCGTCCGTCGAGTCGCGCGACGTCATCGACACCGTCCACGTCGGCGACCGTCGTGTCGAGGCCGTGCTGGTCGACGAGGTGGAGGAGGTCGTTGCGCGCGTGCGGGAGTTGGCGTCAGCACCGGGCGAGGCGCCGAGCGTCGGTGTCGTGACGCCCTTCCGGGCACAGGCCGACGCGCTGGAGGCCGCCCTGCTCGACGTGCTCGACGAGCAGGAGATCGAGCGGCTCGAGCTGCGGGTCGGGACCGTGCACGCGTTCCAGGGCGGGGAGCGCGACGTGGTGCTGTGCAGCCCCGCATTGCGCTCCGACGACGCACCACAGCGTCGCCGCTTCGCCGAGGACCCGAACCTGTGCAACGTGATGACCAGCCGCGCGCGGCAGCGCATGGTCGTGGTCACCGCACTGCCCGTCGGCACCGGGGGGCTGCTCGGGGCGTACCTCGACCACGCCGAACGTCCGCCCCGACCGATCGAGGCGACGTCACCGGGCGACCCGTGGACGCTGGCGGTCCACGACGAGCTGCGGCGCAACGGCCTGCAGGTCCGGGCCGGCTACCCCGTGGGGCCCTGGCTGGTGGACCTGTGCGTGGGTGGGGGAGCGGATGCCTGCGCGGTGCTCACACGTCCGCATGCCGACGGGGTCGAGGCCGAGATCGAGCGCCGCCGCGCCCTGGACCGTGCCGGGTGGCGGGTGCTCGAGGCGTATCGCACCGCGACCAGCGTCGACGTGGTCGACGTCGTGCTGCGGGTGCGCGCGGCGGTCAGCTGACCGACCCGCGCCGTCCGGTCCCCGGCGCACGTGTGCGTGCCACGGTCGCGCGCACGGGGTCGCGCCCGGGGGGCAGGGCTGATCAGGCGACCTCGTCGTCCCCACCGGAGCGCAGCGCCGCGGCGAGCTCGGCCTTGCTCATCGAGGAACGCCCGTCGACGTCGCGATCCTGCGCGACCTCGTACAGCTCGTCGCGCGTCATCGAGGCGTACGGGTCGGCGCCGCCGAGGCTGCGCTCCAGCGCCGCGGTCAGGTCGATCACCTCGGCGTCGGCCCGCCGGTCGCGCTCGGGAGCGTCGCCGCTGCCCTCGTCGGCCTCCTCGAGGAACGCCACGACTCGCTCGCGGTGCTCGTCGCGGTAGCGCTGCGGGTCGAACGGCACGGTGAGCTGGTCGATCAGGTCCTGCGCCATGTCCAGCTCGCGCTCGCGCACCTCGACGTCGCGGACCCTGTCGACCTCCTCCGGGCCGTCGATGGGCAGGACCTCGTCCGCGAAGTGCATCGTGGACAGCACCAGCATCCCCTCCCGTGGCCGCAGGGCCGCCAGGTGCTGGCGGCTGCGGAGCACGAACGTCGCGATCGCGACACGGCCGCTGCGGTCCATCGCCTCGACCAGGAGTCGGTACGCGCGGGCCGCGGCCTCGCCCCGTGGCAGCACCTGGTAGGCGCGGTCGAAGTACACGGGATCGATCTCGTCCAGCGCGACGAAGTCGCGGATGTCGAGCACCTCACTGGCCTCCGGGTCGAGCGCGTCCAGCTCGTCGCGGTCGACCTGGACCGGCGCGCGGTCGCCGGGGTCCCAGACGTTGTCGATCTGGTCCCACGGCACCTCCTCACCCGTGACCTCGTCGACCCGGCGCTGGCGGACGCGGTTGCCCGTCTCGGCGTTGACGCGGTGGAACTCGAGCCGGTTGCTGCGCACGGCCGACTCGAGCCGCACGGGCACCGTCACCAGCCCGAAGCTGATCGTCCCGTTCCAGATCGTCGCCATGGCTGCTCCTCGGTCCTGCGGCCCGCCCAGTCTGCTGCGTGGGACGAGCTGGGGGGTGGCCGGTCGCACGGGGCGTGCGCTCGCGCTGCGCGGCCGGGGTCGGCCCGCCGGACGCCGCATGCCGGGCCGCCACGTGGCAGTCTCCGGCCCACCCCGACCACAGGACCCCGCCGTGCTCGTCTCGTTCTCCGTCACCCCGCTCGGCGTCGGCGACGGGGTGTCCGACCTGGTTGCGGACTGCGTCGCGATCGTGCGCGACAGCGGCCTGCCCAACGAGACCAGCGCGATGTTCACCACGCTCGAGGGCGACATGCAGGAGTGCTTCGCGGTCGTCCAGCGCTGCATGGAGCACGTCGCGGCGAACGCGCCACGGGCGAGCCTGGTGCTCAAGGGCGACCTGCGGCCGGGCCACGACGAGGGCCAGCTCGCTGCCAAGGTCGAGCGTGTCGAGGGTCAGCTCGCCGCCAAGGTCGAGCGCAGGCTCGCCGAGGGGGAGTGAGCGCAGGCTCGCCGAGGGGGAGTGAGCGCAGGCTCGCCCGGTCAGGTCTCGCTGCGGGAGGTCAGCCACGCGCCGAGCAGGACCAGGACCATGCCGAGCAGGGCGAGGGGCGCGAGCTGCTCGGACAGCACGGTGACGCCGAGCACGATCGCGACGACCGGCACGACGTAGATCGCGATCGAGCCACGCGTCGAGCCGACGCGACCCGCCAGCGTGGCCATGCCGACCAGCGCGAGCCCGGTGCCGAGCACGCCCAACGGCACCATCGCCAGGACCGGCAGCAGCTCGAAGCTGGAACGACCGAGCTGCGACAGCCCGACGGGCACGATCAGGACCAGCGCCGAGAGCTGTGCACGCAGGATCACCGGCAGCGAGCCGTGGCGCTGCTGCAGCGGCACCACCAGGTTGGTCGACAGCCCGTACAGCAGCACCGCGACGACCAGCAGGATCGCGCCGAAGGCGCTGGCCTGCGACTCGCGCAGCTCGGGCAGGAACACGAGCACGATCCCGACGAAGCCGACCGCGATGCCGAGCAGCTGCACGCGTCCCGGCAGGCGTCGCAGCAGCAGCGTCGCCCACGCCGCGGTCGCGACCGGCATGGCGCCGTTGAGCATCCCCGCGACCGAGGAGTCGACGTGCTGCTGGGCGATCGGGAAGAGCAGGAACGGGATGCCGATCCAGATGATCCCGAGGAACGCGATGCGGGGCAGGTCCTCCCGTGGCACCGCCCGACGGGCGCGGGGGAACAGCGCCAGCGTCGCTGCGCCGAGCCCGACGCGCAGCAGCGCGACCATGCCGGGCGCGAGGGACTCCAGGCCCACGGAGATCAGCAGGAACGAGCTGCCCCAGACCAGCGCGATGCCGACCAGCAGGCCCCACTCGGGGCCGCCGAACGCCGACAGCGAGGTGCCGTCGGAGGTCTCGAGCAGGCGCCGTCGGGCACCGTCGTCCCGGTCGGTGGGGATCGAGTCGGGGGAGATCGAGGACACGTGCTGCTCCTGCGGCGGGGGAGGTCGCCGGGACGGTGCCACCGGGCGACGGACGCGCCCACCCGGATCGGGACACCGGCCCGACGCTATCGTCGCCGCCGGGCCCGACCGGGGTCCACGGCGGACAGGAGGACCCGTGCGGGTGCGGACGATCGCGGCGTGGTGCACGGGCGTGGCCATGGGCGCCGCCGGGACGTGGATGCTCGACCCGGAGGACGGCCCGCAGCGTCGGCGTGAGGCGCTGCGCACGGCGTTGGACCGCGGGCGCGAGGTCGACTGGGTCGCGCTCGCGCAGCGCACCAGCGCCGTCGCCGAGGACCTCGGCCGCCGTGCCGCGGAGGGCTATCGCGAGGGCGTCGACGCCACACGTTGAGCGCTGCCCGGGCCGCGGTTGTGAACGATCGCTAACGTCCACGGTGGGACGTCGCAGCGGCGTCCCGCACGCGACGGGAGACGCCCCATGGAGTTCGCCACCAGCCCGAAGGTCGAGGAGCTGCGCGAGAACCTGCTCGAGTTCATGGACACCTGGGTCTATCCCAACGAGTCGACGTTCGAGGAGCAGGTCGAGGCGTCGGGGGACCGGCACCACAACCCTCCGGTCATGGAGGAACTGAAGGTCGAGGCCCGGCGCCGTGGCCTGTGGAACCTGTTCCTGCCCAACGAGGAGTGGGGCGCGGGGCTGTCCAACCTCGAGTACGCACCGTTGGCGGAGATCACCGGTCGTTCTCCACTGATCGCCCCCGAGGCGCTGAACTGCGCGGCGCCGGACACCGGCAACATGGAGATCCTCGCCGAGTTCGGCTCGCGCGAGCAGCAGGAACAGTGGCTCGTGCCGCTGCTCGAGGGCGAGGTCCGCTCGGCGTTCTTCATGACCGAGCCGGACGTGGCGTCGTCGGACGCGACCAACATCCAGTCCACGATCACCCGTGACGGCGACGAGTACGTCATCAACGGCAGCAAGTGGTGGTCGTCCGGGGCGGCCAGCCCGCGCTGCCGCATCGGCATCTTCATGGGCAAGACCGACCCGGACGCCGACCCGTACCACCAGCAGTCGTTCATCCTGGTGCCGATGGACACGCCCGGCGTCGAGGTCGTGCGCGAGGTCCCGGTCTACGGCCGCTACGACGGCCACGGCGGTCACCCCGAGATGCGCTTCACCGACGTGCGCGTGCCGGCGGCGAACCTCATCGGCGAGGAGGGTTCGGGCTTCGCGCTCGCGCAGGCACGGCTCGGCCCGGGGCGCATCCACCACTGCATGCGCCTGATCGGCATGGCCGAGCGCGCGTTCGACCTGATGTGCGAGCGCGTCATCGCCCGCGAGGCCTTCGGCAAGCCGCTCGCACGCCAGGGCGTGATCCAGGAGTGGATCGCCGAGGCGCGCGTGCGCATCGAGCAGGTCCGGCTGCTGACGCTCAAGACCGCGTGGTTGATGGACACCGTCGGCAACAAGGGCGCGCGCATCGAGGTCAGCGCGATCAAGGTCGCCGCCCCCGAGATGGCCACCTGGGTCATCGACCGTGCGATCCAGGCCCACGGCGGCATGGGTGTGTCCGACGACACACCGCTCGCCGGCCTGTGGGCACACGCCCGCACGCTGCGGCTGGCCGACGGCCCGGACGAGGTGCACAAGCGCTCGATCGCCCGCCGCGAGCTGCGGCGGTACATGCCGGCGACCTGACGGCCGCCGGGCGCTCCGTGGGGAGCGACACCTGCCGGCGACCTGACGGCCGCCGGGCGCTCCGTGGGGAGCGACACCTGCCGGCGACCTGACGGCCGCCGGGCGCCGAGCGCCACTGACGGACACGACACGACGAGGCCGGCCCCGCGGGGCCGGCCTCGTGCAGTGCTGGTGGGCTGGTCAGGCCAGTCCGAGCGCCTCGTCGACCAGCGCGCCGGCCTGGTCGACGTCGCCGTCGATGACCGCTGCGATCTCGCCCAGCAGCATCCGACGGGCCTGGTCACGCAGGCGACGCTCGGCGGGGGAGAGGCCCTTGCCCTCGTCCTTGACCGTCAGGTCGCGGAGTACCTGGGCGACCAGCTCCGGCTCGCCGGAACGCAGCCGCTGCTGGTTGGCCTTCAGGCGCCGCGACCAGTGCCCGGTGGGTGGCGTGCCCTCCTCGCCGAGCAGGCCGAGCACGCTGTCGAGCTGGTCGCGGTCGATGCACTCGCGCAGTCCCACGTCGGTGCAGGTCTCGGCGGGGACCCGCAGCGTGAGGTCCAGGTCGGGTGCGGACAGCACCAGGTACTCGACGAGCTTGCCGTTCAGTTCTCGTGACTCGACGTCGTCCACGACTGCGGCCCCGTGGTGGGGGTGGACGACGGTCTGGCCGACGGCGAAGGGCATCGATGGGTCCTTGACGAGAACGGACATGGCCGGCTCGTGCCGGACACGGGCGATGGGCCCCGCAGGGCCCATCCTGACCACCGGAACGGTACAGCGCCGGCAGTCCCGTGCAAGGCCGGCAGGAACCGCGCGCGGCCCGCGCGACAGCGTGCACAGGAGTGCACGCGCCGGGTCCCAATCGGGGCCGGGTCCGGTGTGTCTGGCCGGTTCGTCTGGCCGGGCCGCCGGGTCGGTCGTCGGGTCGGTCGTCGGGTCGGTTCGTCGGGTCGCGCCCACAGGCCTGGTCATTTCGGGCTGGTCCGTCGGTGTGGGGTCCGCTCGCGGGCCGGGACGCGACAGGACTTGAGCCGTTGTTCGCCCTGCTCGGCACGTGGAGGTGCCCGCGCACGTCCGCAGGGCGTTCGCTGTCGGACGGCCGACGCGGGCCGATGGAGGGGATGAACACCGCTCCAGGAGCCGGTCAGTGCGTCGTTCCGTCAGCCACATCGCTCCGGGCCCGTCCCGGTGGGCCACGCGACGCCACGCCGTCGCTGCGTTCGCCGTGCTGCTGTCCGTCCCGCTGTGGGTCGATGCGCTGGTCCACCCTCCCGAGCCGTTGGTGGCCGGACTCGAGCAGCCCACCGACGGCGAGTGCGCCGGCGGGTGGCGCCTGGAGGACGGCACCTGCACCCATGGCAGCCACAGCGAGCAGGCTCCCCGCACGGCACCGGCGTCCACTGCCGAGATGCAGCGCCTCGCGGCGGCGTCGCGCGAGTTCACCTGCGACGGCGACGGCACCAGCGGGCGCCGCGTCGAGGTGCTCTACGCCCACGCCCCCGACCGACCCAACCGCTACCGCGACGTCGTCGGCGGGATCCGCGCGATCGTTGCCGACGTCCAGTTCGAGTTCGCCGACTCGGCCGAGGTCCACGGATCACTCGCGCCGCTGATGCCCCGCTTCGTCCACTCCCGCCCGCAGGGTGGGGACTGCCGCCCGGTCGTGGCCGACGTGACGCTGCCGAGCGCGGGTGACGACGACTCGTTCGCGGCCACGATCCAGGCGTTGACGGGGATGGGCTACGACGACCCCTCCCGGCGCTACCTGGTGATGATGGACTCGTCGGCCGGCTGCGGCGTCGGCCAGTACTGGGACGACGACACCGCCGACCCGACCGCCAACCGCAACAACCGCGTGCTGCAGCCGCTGTTCAGCCGCATCGATGCGCCGTGCTGGGACTGGGCCGAGACCCACGAGCTGGTGCACAACCTCGGCGGCGTCCAGGACTCCGCCCCGAACGCCACCGGCTTCGGGCACTGCAACGACGAGTACGACCTGCTGTGCTACGACGACGGCGGCCCCTCGGTCGCGCTGCGTGTCACCTCGGCCTGCGGCTCCCGCGACCCGTGGGACCGGCGCCTGGACTGCAACGGCGACGACTACTTCAACCCGAACCCGCGCCCGGGCAGCTACCTCGACCTGCACTGGAACGTGGCCGACTCCGCCTGGCTGTTCACCCCCGCGACGATCCAGCCGGCGGTGGTGGTCGCGCCGGTCGTGCGTGTGACCGCGGCGACCCTCGACCCACAGGGGCTGCTGGCGGTCGCCGGCACGCTCGACCAGCCCGGCGAAGCGGTGACCAGCGTCGAGGTCGCACGTGGTGACGGCACGCTGCTCGGCGCCGCGACGCCCGCCCCGAGCGGCGCGTGGTCGCTGGAGGTACCCGTGGCCAGCCCGCCGGCGCAGGTGCACGTCACGGCGGTCGACGGCGTCGGTACGCGCTCACAGACGGTCGTGGCGCCGGTCGAGCAGGCCGAGACGGTCGTGGTGTCGGGGCGCTTCCTCGACGACGACGACAGCCCGTTCGAGGTCGAGATCGAACGGCTCGCCGAGCTCGGCATCACCGCCGGCTGCAACCCGCCGACCAACGACCGCTACTGCCCCTCCACACAGGTGACGCGCGGGCAGCTGGCGGCCTTCCTGGTCCGTGCGCTCGAGCTGCCCGCCGGCACGCGGTCCTTCCAGGACACCGTCGGCGGCCTGTTCGAGGACGACGTCGCCGCGCTCGCCGAGGCCGGGGTGACCGCGGGCTGCAACCCGCCGGCCAACGACCGCTTCTGCCCGGGGGACGTGGTCACGCGCGGCCAGATGGCGGCGTTCGTCGTGCGCGCCCTGGAGCTGCCAGCGGGCAGCACCGGGTTCGTCGACACGGCCGGTGGGATCTTCGCCGACGCCGCGTCGGCGCTCGCCGCGGCCGACATCACCCGCGGCTGCAACCCCCCGGCCAACGACCGCTACTGCCCGTCGCAGGTCGTGACCCGTGGACAGATGGCAGCGTTCCTGGTCCGGGCGCTCGATGGCTGAGCCCGCCCCGGTCCCCGCTAGCGTCGTCGGGCGCGGGCCCGTAGCTCAGCCGGTCAGAGCAGCCGACTCATAATCGGTGGGTCGCGGGTTCGAGCCCCGCCGGGCCCACGTCATGACCAGACGGCTGCGTCGAGCGTCCGGCCGCGCGCCACGGGTCTCGCGCTACGGCTCGCGCTGCCCCGCCGGGTCCAGCGCGGCGTGGGTGTAGGTGGCGCTGGACGCCCACAGCAGGAACGAGCGCCCACCCGTGACGGCCTGCGTCGCGTCGATCTGTGCCCGGACCTCCGCCTCGCCGTACCCCCCGAAGTCCTGCAGCCACGGCATCAGCGCGGTGTCGGTGCCGGCCAGCGCGTCGCGGTACAGCGTCAGCGAGCGCTCGACGATGTCGTAGGGCGCGTCCTCGGGCACGGGGACGCCGTACTCGCCCGGGCCCCAGTGGTTGGGGTAGACCATCGGTGCGACGTAGTCGACGTGCTCGGCCATCAGCGTGATGTCCTGGGCCATCTGGGTCGGGCGGTCGACGGCGATGCCGAAGACCGACGCGCCGACCCACACGCGGCGCTCGCGCAGCAGCGGGTACGCGGCCGCCATCACCTCCACGACCGCCTCCTCGGGGGTCCGCTCTCCGAGGCCGGGCACGACGATGTCCTCGATCGCGCCGTCGGGGCGGCGGATGTAGTCGTACAGCACGTCGTCGAAGCCGATCTCGGCGGCCTCCAGGGCGATGTCGAGGTTGTACTGCTGGACCTCGGGGTTCGCGAAGTTCGTGAAGGCGTAGTCGCCGTAGCGGCCCTGGTAGGGCGTGCCGTCGGTGGACTGGAGGACCATGTCGGTACGACCCTGGTCCCACGCCCACTTCGCCAGCCGACTGTCGCGGTAGACCACCAGGCGCCCGATGACGCGGGCCCCGTGGGAGTGGATCTGGTCGATCGCGGCGGCCATGTCGAAGTTGCGGTTGAAGTCCTCCGCCCCGGCCAGGTCGGCCAGCTCGACGTCGGTGTCCCAGCCGACGTCGCCGATCTCGTCCTTGATGTCCATCTGCACCGCGTCGATCCGCCCCGCCTCGAGCAGCTCGATGATCGGTGCACGCTTGGGCTCGTAGCGCCAGGCCGACGGGGTGGTGTGCACGGCGCGGCCGCCCGGGAAGTGCACGACGACGGGCATCTCGCTGGTCGTGGTGTTGCCGGCGGCGTCGCTCGCGGTGACGGCGAGCACGTGCGGTGGCTCGGGGAACCGCGCCGTGGCCGCTCCGTCGTCGCCCAGCTCGACCTCGCCGCCGGCGGCACTGACCTCGGTCGCCCCGGTGACGCGCAGGGCGACCTCGAGCGCCGTGTCGTAGCCCCGCGTCTCCACGACCGCGGGCAGCTCCACCGTCGGCGCGGTCGTGTCGAGGGTGAAGGTGATTGTCCTGGTGGCGACGGCGCCACGGTCGTCGACCGTCGCCTCGAGCGTGTGCGCGCCGTCGGTGAGCAGTGCGAGGTCGTCGGCGTCCACGACGGCTGCACCACCCGTGGTCGTCACGGGCTCGCCGTCGAGCAGGACCCGCAGCGCGTCGGCCATGTCGGCGGCGGCCCGGACGCGGATCGTTGCGCTCGTCACGTCGGCCGAGCCCAGCAGCTGCCCGTCGGTGATGCCCGCGACGGTCAGCTCCGGGACCTCGGTGGGGACCACGACGCCGGGCCCCGCGGCGGCTGCGTCGCTCGCGGTGGTGCCCGAGGCGACGCCGAGCAGCACGAGCGCTCCGGCGAGCAGCGCGAGCGCCGCGACGGCGAGGAGCGCGCCCAGGCGCAGGGACCGGGCCGGTGGCCGGGTCGCGGGCCGGTGCGGTGGTGTCGTGCTCGTCGTCATGGCGTTCCGTAGGTCCGTGTCGTACGGGCCGGGTCGACGTCGGCGATCGACGCCAGGTCCGAGGGGTGGGTCACGAGGTCCGCACGACCGTCCGACACGAAGCGCAGGTCGTCGTCCTCGAGGCGGTCGAGCCAGTCGCCGAACCACTCGGGCCCGGTCCCCACCACGGCGTGCGCGGGCACGCGCTGGATCGCCGCCGGGTCGAACTCGACGTGGTGCGGACTGCGCGTGGGGTCGGAGCCGACCAGGTAGACGAGCCGGTGCTCGTACGCGGTCCCCTCGGCGGTGCCGCTGATGGCGGCCGCGCGGTCGTCCGGCCACCTGCCCAGGGGCAGCGTCAGCGACAGCACGGGCGCGTCGGGCACGACCTCGTGCAGGCGTGCCTGGTTCTCGGCGAGGTTGGCGACCACCTGTGGGCGCGACAGCGTCGACAGGTCGACGTGGCCCACCGAGTGGTTGGACAGCTCGTAGCCGTTGTCGACGAGCCACTCCAGCCTGGGGGCGTGGTTGCCGTCACCGAAGGGGTCGGGGAAGTTGAAGGCCAGCACGGCCGTGGCGCGCCAGTCCGGGTGCTCGGCGGCGAACGCCTCGATGATGCCCACGGCCGAGTCGGCGGTCGGCTCACCGTCGTCGTCGAGTGCGAGGTGCCCGCGGGTCGAGTCGTCGAAGGTCAGCACCACCGGCGAGGTGCCGGCCGGGATCGGGAACGTGCCGGCGAGGAACTCGGCCTGCGTCACCGGTCGGTACCCCCGGTCGTACAGCTCGGCGAGCTGGGCGCGCAGCGTCCCGCGGCTGGTGCGGTACTCACCGTCGGTGTCGCCGATCACGTGCCACTGGGCCACGAGCACCCGGCCGAGCTCGTTGACGCCGAGCGCGGCCAGCTCCGCATCGGAGGGCCGGTCGACGTCGTCCGCCCCTGCGGGGGGCGGCGTCGCGCTGGGGGAGCGTGTCGGGGTGGGGGAGGCTGTCGCCGACGGCACGTCCGGCGAGGGCGACGGGCGCGGCGGCGCGGCGTCCGGGCTCGCCGCCGACGTGGCCGCCCCGGTCGCCGCACCAGCGTCGGACCCCCCGGGTCCTGACGTCGGACCTGTCCGGGGGCCACACCCCGCCAGCGCCACGCCTGCCACCACCGCCACCACGGTCGTGACCGTGGTGGACGGCTTCATCAGGACTCCGGGCTGGACGCTGTTCGGTCGATGGTCGCCGGTGTGCCGGCGGCGCGGCGGCGACCGGGCATTCTAGGCCTCGGACCGGTGCTCCGTTCCCCACCGGCGCGGTCGCGTCGGGGCAGATCGCCGCGGCACTCCCGCACGCGCGTCTGGTTCCCTCGCAATCGATTGCCTTCGGGGCGACGGCGAACGGGGTGATGAGTTCCCGGTGTGCACCACGCGCTAGGGTCCCCGAGTCGTCGAGGGACAGGGCTGACATGGGCGCACCGTGGTGGGCGGTGCTGCTCGCGGTGGCGCCGGTCGCGCTGCTCGTGGTGCTCGTGCTGCGCCAGCAGGCGCTGACGCGCTCGGCGTGGATCGCCTCGGCCACGACCGTCGTGCTCGCCCTGACGGTGTTCGACCTGCCGGTCGCCGCGGTGGTGGTCGGCGTCGCCCGAGGCGCGTGGACCGGCGTGTGGATCCTCGCGATCGTGCTGCCGGCCCTGCTGCTGTTCGAGGTGCTGGAGCGCTCCGGGGCGCTGGCGCACCTCGCCGAGGCCGCGCGCGAGCTGGCGCCGACACCCGGGCGCCAGCGGCTGCTGGTCGGTTGGGTGCTGCCGAGCTTCCTGCAGGGTGCCGCCGGGTTCGGCACGCCCATCGCGATGACCGCCCCGATGCTGGTCAAGCTCGGGATGGCCCCCGTCGCCGCGCTGTCGACCGCGCTGCTCGGGTACCAGTGGTCGGTGACCTTCGGCTCGATGGGCTCGTCGTACTTCATGGCCGAGGCCACGGCCCGGCTCGAGGGTGGTGCCGCGTCGTCGTTCGCGCTGCGCACCGGGTTGATCCTCGGCGTGTCCGCGATCCTGTCGGGCCTGATCGTGCTGTGGAACAACGGGCGCGACGACCAGGCCCGCCGCGACGTGCCCGTCGCGCTGCTCCTCGGCCTGGTGATGGCCGTGACGCTCGTGGGCGTGGTCACCGCCCAGCCGGCCCTCGGCTCGACCGCCGCAGGTCTGGCCGGCCTGGTCACCGCATGGGTCGTCCTGCCGCAGGGCCGTCGGCCCGGGGGGGTGGACCTCGGCCTGGCGGCCCTGCCGTACGTGGTCCTCACCGGACTGGTCACCGTCGGCTTCGGCGTGCCGGTGGTGCGTGCCGTCCTGGCGCGCGTCCCGGAGGTCGCGCCGGTCCTGCAGGGCAGCGAGGCGGCGTTCGAGCACGTCAACCCGGCCGTCGCCGTCAGCCCGGTGTTCCGCCCGCTGCTGCACCCGTGGCTGTACCTGCTGGTCGCCGTGCTCGTCGCGGTGGTCGCCTACCGCCGGCGTGGGTGGTGGCCCGCCGGGCGCACCCGGGAGACGCTGGTCGCGTGGACCGGCCGGTCGCGGAAGGTCTCGGCGTCGGTCGTCTCGCTGACGGTGCTCGCGGCGCTGCTGACCGAGGCGGGGATGATCGCGGCGCTGGCCGCGGGGCTCGCGACGACGCTCGGACTCGCGTTCGTCGTGGTGTCACCGCTGCTCGGCACCTTCGGCACGGCGCTGACGGGCTCGACCACGGCGTCCAACGCGCTGTTCTCGGCACTGCAGGCCGGCGTCGCCGACCAGCTCGGGCTCGCCCCGCAGATCCTGCTGTCGGGCCAGACCGCCGGGGGCAATGTCGGCAACGCCCTGTCGCCGGTCAACATCGCCGTCGGCGCGGCGGCCGTCGGCATCGCGGGCCGTGAGGGCGAGGTCGTGCGCCGCAACCTGCCGGCCGCCGGCCTGCTGCTGCTCGTGGTGGTCCTCGGTGTCCTCGTCCAGGTCGCACTCGCGTGAGTCCGGTGGCCGGCAGGGCCCCGGAGCAGCGCGGACCGTTGCGCCGTCCGCTGCCGTGACCTCCGGCAACCAGCGCCACCGAGGACCACGTCCAGGGCGTCGACCGCTCGCACGCCCCTCCGGCGCGATGGGCGGCTCCACCCGTCGCGCTGCACACCCACCACACGTGGACCACGGCCGCTCGTGCGACCGGGCGTCCCACGTGTCGCGACGGGCCCGTGGCGTCGACGGGCCCATAGCATCGTCGGCCCGTCCACACCCAGCGAGGTCCTCGTGCAACGGCTCACCATCGGCGTGGTCGGCAGCACCCGCAAGTCGGACGAGCGGCGACGTCCCGTGCACCCCGCCCACCTCGGTCGGATCGACGACGAGGTGCGCCAGCACATGCTCTTCGAGCGCGGGTACGGCGCCCACTTCGGGGTCGACGACGACGTGATCGCCGGGCAGGTCGGCGGTGTCGTGGACCGCGACGAGCTGATCCGCCGCGCCGACGTGGTGCTGCTGCCCAAGCCGCTGGCGGCCGACCTCGCCGAGATGCGCGAGGGGCAGGTGCTGTGGGGGTGGCCGCACCTGGTGCAGGACCCGGAGCTCACCCAGCTGGCCATCGACCGTCGGCTGTCGGTGATCGCGTGGGAGTCGATGAACCACTGGAACTCGGACGGGTCGTTCTCGTTGCACGTGTTCCACCTCAACAACGAGATCGCCGGCTACGCGGCGGTCATGCATGCGCTGCAGCTGCGTGGGACGTCGGGCAGCTACGGCCGTCGGCTCCGGGCGGCGGTCATCTCGTTCGGGGCGACGGCGCGCGGCGCGGTCCGCGCGCTGGATGCGATGGGTGTCCATGACGTCGACGTCATCACCCAGCGCGACAGCCCCGCGGTCGCGGCCCCGTTCGGCAACCCCGTGATGGGCCAGTTCGAACGGCTGGAGGACGACCCGGGGCGCACCCAGGTGCTGCGCAACGCCGGCCCGCAGGCCACGCAGGACTTCCTGGCCGAGCACGACATCGTCGTCAACTGCGTGCTGCAGGACACCGACGCGCCGCTGGTGTTCGCCGACGACCCGCACGCGTTCGCGCCCGGGACCATCGTCGTGGACGTCTCGGTCGACCAGGGCATGGGTTTCGCCTGGGCGCGGCCGACGTCCTTCGCCGAGCCGATGATCGAGATCGGCGACCGGGTCCACTACTACGCCGTCGACCACACGCCGTCGCTGTACTGGGAGTCGGCGACGTGGAGCATCAGCGAGGCGCTGCTGCCGTACCTCGACGTCGTCCAGCGCGGCCCCGACGCCTGGGCCGACGACGTGACGATCTCGCGCGCCCTCGAGGTCGAGCGCGGCGAGATCCGCAACCCGTCGATCCTGGCCTTCCAGGAGCGTGCTGTCGACCACCCCCACGACGTCGCGTCTGCCTGAGGCGGTCGGCTCCGTTCGCCGGCCGGGTGCAGGTCCTGGCCCACCGCCGCAGCGCGTCCGTCAGGTGCTGTCGGCGACGACCTCCCTGACGTCGTCCAGGTCGAAGGCAAGACCGGGGGGCGGGAAGCCTCCGTCCTCGGGCAGGTCGTCACGGGGCGGGTCGGACTCGCGCAGACGTCCTGGCACCCACGAGTGCACGAGGGCCTGGTCGCCGTCCACGGTCATCACGACGGTCATCACCCCGTTGTTGTGGCTTGCGAGCACCGAATGGGTGGCGTCGTCGGTGTCCGTCCCGACGGCTCCGAGGAACAGCACCACCTGACGGCCCTCGACGACGGGTGCGCAACGCTCACCGGAGGTGTCGCCGAGCACGAAGGCGACGCGCAGTTCGGGCGGTGCGTCTCCCGCGAGCACCTCGAGCACGTCGACCTGCCTGACGGCGGCGGACGGCCCGAGGCTGTCAGCGGATCCGACCACCGGGCCGACGGTGCCGCGCACGACCAGGTCGGACGAGGAGGCGAGTGACTCGACGCTCTGGTGGAGGGGACCGTCGGCGAGCACGAGGTCGGCTGCGACGAGCGTGGCACCGCCCGTTCTGGGTGCGGCCACCACGTCGCCGTCCAGCAGTGGCTCGTCGCACGGCCCCTGGGCGGGGATCGTCCCACCGGACGGCGCGGAGGCCACGTCTGGTGGGCCGCCAGCACAGGCGGTGAGAACGAGCGTGCTGACGAGCAGGACGGTTCGGAACTGCACAGGCTTCTCCCGGCCATCAACTCCCGGCGATCAACTCCCGGCGATCAACTCCCGGCCATCAACCGCAGACCAGGCGGTCCATCGCGTCCAGGGACGACGTGAGGCCGGCGGCCGACTGCTCCATGAACTCGTCCGGGTCCTGGGGGTCGGGCATCCTGACCGACATCGTCATCCTCGTCATGCCCCCCTCCAGCGCGTCGAAGGTCAACGTCTGGGTCGCGGGCGCGCCGTCCGGGCCACCCCCGCCCATGACGAACCACTCCTCGGCGTCGAGTCCGTTCGGCGCGTCGACGCGGGTGTAGTTGCCGTGCCATGCGAACTCACCGAATCCCGGAATGGTCATCTCGTACAGGTACGTGCCGCCGGGGACGGGGTCGGAGTCGCAGGTGGTCATCACCGAGCCCTCCGGCGCACCTGCCGGGAACCACACACGCAGGTCCTGCGGGTCGGTGAACGCCCGGTAGACCCGGGCAGGCGGCGCGCCGAAGACGCGCTCGGCGGTGTAGGACGAGCCGTCGTCGCCGAGGGCGATCCGGGCCGATCCGATGCGACCATCGAGGGTGAGCAGGTCGGCCGGGGTGGCGTTGGTCGGGGTGGCGTTGGGCGGGGTGGCGTCGGTCATGATGGCTCCTGGTGGGTGTCGGTCCTCGAGGCCGGCTGCGCGCGGTCCCGTTGTTCGGGCGCAGCGCTGCTGACGAGGGCATCGAGCTCGTCGAAGCGCTGCTGCCACACGTCCTCGAAGGACGCGAACCACTCGTAGGTGGACTGCAGGCCCTTCGGCTCGAGCCGGTAGTGGCGTCGTCGCCCCTCCGGCCGGACCGTCACGAGGTCGGCCTCGGACAGCACCTTGAGGTGCTTGGACACCGATGGCTGCCGCAGCCCGGAGCGTTGTGCCAGAGCCGTCACGGTCGACTCGCCGTGCTGGTGCAGCAGCTCCAGCAGCTGACGACGGTTGGGTTCGCCGAGGGCGTCCAGGACGCGTGCTGATGTGGTCATGCGGCCGACCCTATCCATTCCTCGCGAGGAATACAAGGGGGGGGAATCGCAAGCACCGGTCGGGATGCCACCACCAGAGTGCACCACGGGCACCACGGAGCGGCCTCGTCGGCGCCGTCCCGCACCACCGCTGGTCGCTCGGTCAGCGACCAAGGACCTCGTCGTCGTGCTCGCCCAGGCGCGGGGGCGGCTCGGGGGCGCGGCGGCCGGAGCGCGACCAGCCCACCGGTGCGCCGGGCAGCTCGAGGTCGCCGGCGGTGGGGTGGGTGACGCGGTCGACCAGCCCGAGGTGCTCCAGCTGCTCCCAGCCGTAGACCTGGTCCATGGTGCGGATGCGCCCCGCGGGCACACCGGCCTCGTCGAGCACGCCCATCCAGTGCTCGACGGTGTCGTGCACCAGCACGGCCTCGACGTCGGCGATCAGCGCGTCGCGGTTGCCGACGCGGTCGGCGTTGGACGCGTAGCGCGGGTCGTCCACTGCGATGCCGAGCGCCGGCGCGAAGCGCTGCCACAGCCCCTCGGAGCCGACGGCGATGTTGACGTGCCCCTCGGAGCAGGCGAAGGCCCCGTACGGCGCGATCGTCGGGTGGTGGTTGCCGCTCGGCTCGGGCACCTCGCCGCCGAGCGTCCAGCGCGTGCCCTGGAACGCGTGCACGGCCACCGCGGCTGCCAGCAGCGAGGTGGTCACGCGCTGGCCGCGGCCGGTGCGCTCGCGCTCGTGCAGCGCCGCGACCACGCCGTACGCGCCGAACATCCCCGAGAGCATGTCGGTGATCGGCACGCCCATCTTGGTCGGGGGCCCGCCGACGGGGCCGGTGACGCCCATCAGGCCGCCCTCGCCCTGGATGATCTGGTCGAATCCGGAGCGGTGCCCGTCGGGCCCGCCCTCGCCGAACCCGGTGATCGACAGCACGACCAGACGCGGGTTGAGCTCCTCCAGCGCCGCGGCACCGAGCCCGAGCCGGTCCATCACCCCGGGGCGGAAGTTCTCCACCAGCACGTCGGCGTCGGCCAGCAGGCCGCGCAGTGCCTCGAGGTCGTCGTCGTCCTTGAGGTCCAGCACGACCGAGCGCTTGGAGCGGTTGACCGACAGGAAGTATGCGGACTCGGGGTCGTCGTCGGGCCCGACGAACGGCGGGCCCCAGCCGCGGGTGTCGTCGCCCGTGCCGGGGCGCTCGACCTTGACGACCTCGGCGCCGGCGTCGGCCAGCATCAGTGAGGCGTACGGGCCGGACAGCGCGCGTGACAGGTCGACGACCTTCACGCCCTGCAGCGGACCGGGACCCGTGACGGGGCCGCCGGGCGTGGACGTGCCGGGGTCGGTGGACGTGTCTGGGTCGGGAGTGCTCACAGGAAGTCGACCTCCGCGTGGGTGGCACCCTCGGGGTGCAGTTGGGCGTAGCCGGGTCCGCGGTCGAAGAACGGCTGCTCGTCGGCCGGGCCGCGCTCGGAGCGCAGCCGGTCGCGCAGCGCCGCGGTGGCGGCCTCGTCGACCTGCGGGGCGTCGCCCGGGCCGGTCACGACCACGCCGTAGTCCTCGGCAGCCGCCTCGACCGAGACCTTCTCCCACAGCACGTCGCGGGCGACCATCGCGGGGTCGCGCTCCAGCGGGTCGCCCCAGCCACCACCACCGGTGGTGCGGATGCGGATGACCTCGCCGGCCTGCACGGGCTCGTCGTCGACCAGGCCCTCCATCACGCGCTCGTTCTCGCCGCCGGGGTCGATCACGACCTCGAACGGCCGGCCGGCCCTGCCGCCCCTGACGCCCCAGCACGACAGGATCGAGCGGTCGGCGATGCACATGAAGTAGCCGTCCTTGAGCATCCGGATGTGCTTCTCGTAGCCGAGCCCGCCGCGGTACTGCCCGGGCCCGCCCGAGTCGCACGCCAGCGACAGGCGTTCGACGATGAACGGGAAGCGCGACTCGGTGAACTCGCTCGGCAGGTTGCGCGAGTCCGGCACGACGTGGATGGTGTCCTCGCCGTCGGCGTAGTGGCGCCCGCCGGAGCCGCCGCCCAGCACCTCGCGCATCAGGTACGGCTTGCCGTCGTGGTCGTCGCCGTACACCCCGGTGTAACGGATCGTCTCCTGGTCGGCGGGCATGCGCCCGTCGACCGCCTTGGCCAGCACCCCGGACAGCACGCCGAGCAGCCGCAGGATCACGAACGTGCGTGCGTTGGTCGGGGCCGGGAACTCCGGCGTGAGCAGCGTCCCCTTGGGCGGGAACCTCATCTCGATCAGCGGGACGATGCCCTCGTTGACGTCGAGCTCGGCCATCCGCTCCGGCGTGTCGGCGAGGTTGCGCAGGACGGGCGCGAGCCACTTCTTGAGGAAGTTCCCGTCCGCGTAGTCGCCGCAGTGGTTGATCGGGCCCTTGGCCTGCGGGGAGGTGCCGGTGAAGTCGATGAGCAGCTTCGCGCCGTCGGGCCCGTCGGAGGTCTTGGTCAGCGTGATGCGCTGGGCGTGCAGCATCGGCTCGTCGACGCCGTCGTGCTCGGCGTAGTCCTCCCAGACGTAGCTGCCGTCGGGGATCTTCGACAGGATCTCGCGGCGGTAGGTCTCGGTGCAGTTGTCAACGATCGCGTCGAAGCAGCCCTCGACGGTGTTGCGGCCGTAGCGGGAGAACAGCTCGCCGACGCGGGTCGCGCCCATCGCGCAGGCCGACGCCTCGGCGTCGAGGTCGCCCGCCAGCGAGTCGGGCATGCGCGAGTTGCGCGTCATGATCGTGAACGCGGCCTCGTTGCGCACGCCCTGGTCCCACAGCTTGATCGGCGGGACCATCAGCCCCTCCTGGAACACCGAGGTGGCGTGGCTGGGCATCGAGCCCGGCACCGAACCGCCGATGTCGTCGTGGTGGCCGAACGCCTGCACGAACGCGACGACCTGCTCGTCGACGAACACGGGCACCGTGATGCACAGGTCCGGCAGGTGTCCGATGCCGCCCTCGGAGAGGTAGACGTCGTTGTGGAAGTACACGTCGCCGGGGCGCATGGTGGGAATCGGGAAGTCCCGCACCACGGGGTGGACCAGCGCCGAGTACGAGCGCCCGGTGAGCTTGCGCAGCGCCACGTCGTAGATCCCGGCGCGGTAGTCGTGGGCGTCGCGGATCATCGGCGAGCGGCTGGTCCGCCCGATCGCGTCCTCGACCTCCTTCTCGATCGAGGCGAGCGTGCCCTGGACGATCTCGAGCACGACCGGGTCGACGGTCGCGTCCGGACGCAGCGGTGTGGCGGTGGTCATGGCTGGACCTCGTGTGGCAGGGCGAACTCGGTGGCGGTCGTGGTGGACGCGACGACGCGGCCGCGGCTGACCACGTGCGCGGGTGCCTCGTGGTGGCGCAGGACGTCCACGACGCGCTCGTGCTGGTGCACGACCAGGTCGGCACGGGCGCCCTCGAGCAGGCGATGGTCGGTGATGCCGAGCACGTCGGCGGCGCGCGTGGTCACCAGGTCGAGCAGGCGCTGCTGCTGCGGGCCGGAGAGCCACCCGAGCGCGTGGGCGCAGAGGAACGCGACCTCCCACATCGAGTGCCGGCCGAACGGGTAGTAGGCGTCCTCGATGTCGTCCTGGCCGAGCGCGACCGGCACGTCGAGGGAGTCGAACAGCTCGACCGGCAGGTGCAGCGGGCCGGTCTGCGGGTCGCTGACGAACGTCAGCCCGGCGCGCCTGGCGAGCCCGGCCAGGCGCAGCTGCGACGGGCGGGCCCACGAGCCGACGGCAC
>Ga0136604_1000116_pt1 | contig 46785 bp, 39 predicted proteins | sample AntRauFillE10628_FD_104928 | JGI IMG/M metagenome (GOLD analysis project Ga0136604, IMG submission 104928) | Saline lake microbial communities from Rauer Islands, Antarctica - Metagenome Filla E10 #628 | ecosystem: Environmental > Aquatic > Non-marine Saline and Alkaline > Saline | place...
CTGGTTTGGATATTAGCTACAATTACTGCGCTTTGCTACCTTGAAGCGGCTAATTATTTAAAAGATGAGGTTAATTTGCTTTCTATAAGCAAGCTAAGCCTTGGGAGGCAGCCTGCTAAAATAGCTGCATTTACTTATGTGGCTTTTTTTTATTCATTAATGGCAGCCTATAGTACTGGTGGCTCTGCTATGGTGGGGCTTGTCCTGAATACTTCTAGCACAAATTTTTGGTTAAATTTGTGCAATTCATTGTTATTTGTAACTCCTTTTGCTTTAGGGGTTTATAAAGGTGCTGAAATTGTTACTAAAATTAATAAAATTTTAATGTTTGGTTTGAGTTTATCTTTTGTTGGTTTGATTATATTTGCTTTATTAAATACTAAATCCTGTAATTATTTTAATTTAAGTTACTATAATTTTTTCTATATTCCTAAGACTTTGGCTATAGTTATTACTTCATTTGGTTATCAATTGCTAGTTCCTAGTTTGAAAACAATATATAAAAATGATTTGCTAAGTTTAGAGCAAGGTATTTATAGGGGTGGGGCTATACCTTTATTTTTTTATTTGTTTTGGGTGATTTTAATTTTTAGTTTGATTCCAATATTTGGGGAAAATAGTTTAATTACTATATTTAATACTGCAGCCAATACACCTAAAGCTATTATTGCTAACATAGGACCTTCATTTACATTAAAACTCAGTTTAGCTAGTTTTTCTTTTTTTGCTTTGGCAAGCTCTTTTTTAGGGGTAGGTTTGGCATTATATGATTTTTTGAAAGATGCCTTAGCATTAAATAAATTTAATGAGAGAACTAAAATATATTTATTGTTATTAACTTTTGCTGTGCCAGTAATCTATGCGTTATTGCTGCCAGATAGTTTTTTGCTAGCTTTGAAGTATGCCGGAATTGCCGGGGCAATTTTGCTAATTATATATCCTGCCTTAATAGTTTATAATTTTCGTTATAAGCTAAGATTAGTTAGTTCTTTCAAGGCTCCTGTAAACAAATTAGGTCTGCAAATCATTTGCAGTATAGGTATATTGATTATTATTTTCGAGTTATTAGACTTAGCTGATTTATTGCCAATAATTTAAAGTTTGAAATAATAAAATAAAAAGGCGACCTAATTGGTCGCCTTAAGATATATTTTATATTTTATTATTTAGCCAAAGCACCTTAGGCTTGTAATATACATATTACATCTATTTATTGATTTTCGCCTATTTTTTATTTAGAACTGCGTAAAAACCATGCAGCTTCTTCATGAAAACTTTTACGTGCAATAAAAAAATCTTCTAAAACTGTATCATTTTCTTGATTAGATAACTCAATTAGTTGTTGGCACAAAGCGGCTAATTGATTATGATCATGTTCTAGATGAGCTACCATATCTATAGCTTTAGCATTGACCTTAGCTTCTTCAATATTGGTAGTTGCAGCAGCTATTAGTTTAGCACTTAATGGCACCCAAACTTGTCGATGTCGGATTTTTTCAGCAATATCATCAATAGCCAGAGCAAGTGCGCCATATTGTTGCTCAAATAATTCATGTAGTGGTTTAAATTGGGGCCCAGTAACATTCCAATGATAACATTGCGTTTTGATATATAGCGCATATGTTGCTTCTAGGGCATATTGGGTTTGCTCTATTAATTTATCGCTCACTTAACTCTCCATGGATGTACAATTAGTTTCTTTAACCAATAGGATAACCAAAATTGATATAATTAAGCAAATAGGGACTGCAATTAAGGCCTTTTCAAAATCTGCGGCAACTGGCTCAGAACCTACTTGCACATAATCTATTATACTTCCAATTAGCCATTGAAATATAGCAATTGATAAAGTGTTAATAGTATTAGTAAATCCTACGGCTGTGCCTGCAATTTTTGCTGGATTTAATTCTTTAACTACTGCAAAAGCTACGACAAAACCACTGGAAAAAAAGCCAATTAAAAACATTTGAGTTGCAAGGCTTGTAAAGCTAATGGGCATACCTAAGTGTTTGCCATAAATTACTGAAATGGTTAGTAATAAGGTAGCAAAATTGGTCCATAGCATAGGTAAGTTGCGCTTTTTAATATAATCAGAGAACCAACCCCATAAAGGTCCGCCTACAATCCAGCCATAAAAAATCATCGAATTTAAAATGCCTGCACTATGTTCACTAAAACCAAAAGACTTTTCCATAAATGGAACGCCCCACAATGCTCCAAAGGCCATAGTTGGCACAAACATTAGACCTGCATAAATTACTGTGTACCAAGATTGTGAATTTGACATGATGATTTTTAGGCCATCCATTAATTTAGAAGTTTGCTGTTGATTGTCTTTAGTTTTTGTATTGGGTTTATTATCGACTATGCTTATCCAAAGTAAAGCACTTAAAAATAAGCTGAAAACTGCCGCAATGCTCATAGTAAAACGCCAGCCAAAAAGAGTAAATAGTTCGCGTACACTAGACAATCCTGCAGCTGCTCCAAACATTCCTACAGCCACCATTATGCCCATAAAGGTGGCAAATTTATCACTACTAAACCATATAGTAGAAATTTTTGCGCAGCCGACTACTGCAAATGAAGCTCCAAATCCTATAAATAAGCGTCCTAAACATGCAGTTGCAAAGATATTAGCATTAGCAAAAATTAAGGTGCCAATGGTGCAGCTCAAACAAGCCAATGTAAGCAAGCGGCGCGGGCCATATTTATCCATTAATATACCTACTGGAATTTGCATTAATGCATAAGGCCAAGCATAACAAGACATTAAAATGCCAAGTTTAGCTGCGTTTAAGGAAAATTCTAGGGTAAGTTGTGCTTGGATTGCTGCAGGAGCTACATTGAGTAAATTGTCAAAAAAATAAAAAATAGTAGCTAAAGACCAAATAAATAAGCCTTTTAGCATACTAGCCGAAGCTTTCTTGTTTGCTATAGCCATATTTAATGTTCCTGCCATGTTTATACCCATATATTAAATGCGCAATTTCACATTCTGCCTTAATTTGGGTTATATGTAAACTTTTGTTATAGGTTAATTAAAAGAGTTCACGCTTATTAACAGCGCCATAGCGTTCACGATAACGTGCAGATAACTCTAAAGATTTCAATCTATAGTCAGGCTCCATGCGATCTATAAGTAATGCCATGTTCTCAGGAGTTAATTCATTATTTTCCCGGATAGAGATGCTCCACCAAGCATAAGCTTTTACGTCATTGCGTTGTATATCTATACCTTCATAATATATGCGCCCAAGCTCAAACTGGGCAGGGCGCATGCCTTTTTCTGCAGCGCGCTTAAACCAAGCCGCGGCTTCACGAATGTTATGCTTAACTCCTTTACCTTCTAAATAAGCAAGTCCCATATTATATTCGCCATATGGATAGCCCAAATCGCTAGCTTTAGCGTACCAATATAAGGCTTCTTGATAATTATTTGCAGTAGAATATATATCTCCAAGAGCAGTTTGCGCCGGCGCAAACTCCCGCTCAGCAGCTCTAGTATACCATTTAATAGCTTCTTGGATTTGCAACGGCAGTCCATATCCTATTTCCCAGGCCTTGGCTATTTCACTTTGAGCAAAATTTCTATCTGGATGCATTTCAGCGGTTTCGTACCAAGTTACACTGGCGCATAAGTTTTCAGGTACACCTCGGCCTAATTCATACATTATTGAAAGCATATATTGTGAATAAGCATCTCCTAAGTTAGCTGCTTGTTCGTAATGCTTGGCAGCACTATGTACATAGCGTGGCATCCCTTCGCCAGCATGATACATGTCTGCAATTTTGGCGTGTGCTTTGGCAAAGTCTTGCTTTGCAGCTAGTTTGTACCATTTTGCAGCTGTTAACACATCTCTTTTAACCCCTAGACCTTTATGATACATGTAACCTAATTGGTATTGAGCGGGCGCATAATCCATATGTGCTGCCTTAGCAATCCAAGAAAGAGCTGCATTTGCATCATGATGGAGTACTTCCCCATTAAATAACAACATTCCTAACTTATGAGCCGCTTCTGCTGAATTAGAATTTGCTGCTAGTTTAAAATATTGTATAGTACGTTGTTCATTTTTAGAGCCATCTTCACCACGTAAATAAGATAAAGCTAATTTAAATTTAGCGTCTTTATTGCCAGATTTAGCTTGCTCTAAAAGTTTTTTATGCGCCTTTTGCGCATCTTCTGCACTACCACCAACCCCACAGCCATCACGTAACTCATTTAAGCGCATCATTGCGTTTTGCGAGCCTAAGCATGCAGCTCGTTCATACCAGTATTCTGCTTTATCTAAATCACACTCTGCTAAATACCAACCTTCAAATAACTCGCCCAGTAAAATCATAGCTTGTAAATTGTTTTTTTCTGCAGCTTTTAAGTACCAACTAATTGCAGCTAAGTTATCTTTGCTTACCCCCATTCCGTCTCGGTAAATATTGCCAAGGGCAATATAGCTGGCAACTATACCTTTGCTAGCTGCTTTTTTATGCCAGTAAATGCTTTTGGTCGGACTTCGAGTGACTCCATCTCCAGTTAAATAGCGTTCAGCTAAAATTACATAAGCAAAAACATCACATTTATCCGCTGCCTCTAATAGCTCTTCTAAAGTTGGCTTAGCACGATTAACATGTAATTGAGCTGTTATCCAATCTGGATTTGGCCCGCAATCTATTTTGTTAGTAAAAGATGTGATTTTGCGGATAGATTCTCGTGCGTTAGAGCTTAACCAGGTATAATACGAATGGGTAAATCCATTTACATTTTCTTCTAGAAATCTTGTTACAGGTATATTATCTGGCGGGCAAAAAACAGTGTCATAGCCATCTTTAGTGCATTGACCATAAAAATTAGGATCATCACAAGCATTGGTTATTGCCTTGGCTTTATTAGATTTGCCCAAAACGTATTGCCAGTTAATAGTTTTAAACCTTTTTTTCTTAATCTTATTGGTGTTTTTTTTCTTGATGCTTCTTTTTTTGGTATTTCTTTTATTAGTGTTTGTTTTATTGTCACTTTTATCTGAGGTGCTAGCAGCTGAAGTAGCTTCTTGTTTTGCCAGCATAAAATCACTATTGGGGGTGCTTTTATTAGATAATAACAAAGAATTATCGTGGGTTTTAGAAGCATAGTTAGATGGATTGTAAGCACAACCTGTTAAACTAATGCTAATGACTAAAGTAATAAGATGTTTCATAGATTATTAAAAAAGTTCCGCTAGCCAAATTATGGCATATATTAAGTTAATTGGCTAATCTATGGGCAGCGGCATTAGATTAAGCCCGACCATAGACAATGTACTGTAATTCACCTAAAATTTCTATGATGATTGATAAAAACCAAGATGACACAGAATTAAATAAAGATGACGATGAGTCGGGACAGGGCAGCCCTTTAACAAATTGGATTCCAGGATTTAGTGAATTTGTTACGGCTCCAGAATCTCAAGAGCAACTAAAGGATTTGGTTACCCAAGCTTTATTTGATAATAGGATAAAAATTAAAGCGCAAGGTCATAAAGTACAGGCCTTAGAAAAAACTCGTAAACTGCATGAGCAGCTAGCTGAAAATCTTGAACAAACTAACAGCCAATCAGGTCAGGGTCTTAATTTAGAAGAGCATCCCGAGCTACCCATACAAGATGGAATGATTAACCCAGATAATGTGGTTCTACCAGAAAGTGAAGATATGGCAGTCAATTCCAATAATCCACAAATTGCTAACCGCCTAAAAAATAAAATAGCTGCTAAATTTGGCTTAGGTAAAGGTGTAAGCTTAGAGTCTTTGCGGGAAGAACATAAGAAAAAAATGCGGGCGCGAGCCCAACCTAAACCGCAAGAGAGACCGCGCTATCGCCCTGCTACGCCTAAACCTTCTGGACCAGGCTAAATTAGCAAATGGCAGATTTAGCTGAATTAATTATTTATGAGTCCGAAGCTAGTGTCATAAAAGAACTAGTTAGGGGTTATGATTTAAATGAATGGGATTGTTATGGCTTGCGCCCTTTAATTCAAGCAGTTATTTGTCGCAAGGTTAAAATTTTAGCTAAATTAGTTAAACATGGCGCTAACATTGAGCAAGGCGATTTTTTAAATCGCACTGCATTATATTGGGCTGCAGATAGAAATGCTTTTGAAATGTGCTATTTTTTGTTAAAAAAAGGTGCTGATCCGAATCATTATTCAGCTGAGGGGCAACCTATACTTGTTAATCCTATTTTACGGGAGCAACGCGAATTAGTCGAATTATTTTTAGAATTTGGGGTTAATTATGAATTTGCGCAGGATTTTATTAGCGCCAAGCTTATAGGTCACCGATTTGAGCTATTAGGTGAGGCAGATATAGTTAATTCTAAAGGCGAATTTATTCCAGTAAGTTTTGAAGGTTTTTATTTAGAGTTTACCAGTGGGCTTATTCAGCGCTCTTTATATAATTTTGTAAACTCAATCCCTGGACAGCAATATTCAGATATATTTAAGCAGTTGGATGAAATTCGAGCAACATTAAAAAAAGCTGCTGAATTATCTGATTATGCCAAACATAAAAATAAAACCCCTTTTTTAAATGCTATTGAGAATTTATTGCAATCACCCCTGCTATTAATTCCGGTAGGGCACAAAGGCCATGCTATAACCTTTATTCGTTATAAGAACTTATTTGCTAAGTGTGACAGAGGGGTGCGAGTTAATGTTGACACAGTAACTATCTATCAAATGCAAAATGCAAATGCTTTAAACTTAGATTTATTTAAAAAATTATTATTTGAAGCTAAAACTGACGATTTTTTGCATAAAGAACTTGCAGATATTTTGCAATTAAAATACATAACATCATTATCTACTAACCATCAAATAACTGGTAATTGCTCTTGGGCTAATATGGAAGCAAGTATTCCCACTATGTTGTTAATGCTAAAGCTGGATGTAGATAATCAAAATTTTTCCACTATTGGGGATATGCGCCAAGAAGTAGAAAAATTTTATAGAAGTTGGGTTGAGTGGGATAAAGAAACAGCTTTAGATGAAGCCATAGAAGATTTTACAGCCACCAACAGTGAATCTAGACAACTTTCAAAAGCCTTAATTTTAGGCAGCATATTGGTTCAAAGATGTGATCCTAAATTTAGCCTAGATATTTCTTTTGCTAAAAAGATATTGGGGATTTTAACTTTGCCAAATTATCGTTTTATCCTACAAAACTATATTAGAGTATTTATTTTACAAAATAAAAATAAGTTTAAGGATAAATTAAAGCGCTTATTGCTAAAATGTGAGTTGGACTTGAAAACCTTAACCTTAAAAAATGATTCTACCTATTATAAAGCTAATGTGCATTCTGAGAATTTAGTGCGAATGACTACAGCTTTACATGTAGCGGCATTAAATAATAATTTAGCGGCAATGAAAGTATTAATTGAAAATCATGCTATAGATGTGGATTATCTTGATAGAACTGGAAGCACACCCCTAATGTATGCCGCATTTAAGGGTAATTTAGAAGCGGTTAAATATTTATTAAAAAAAGGCGCCAATCCAGCAATTAAGAATTTAAAAGGCGGGACTGCTCGTCGTTATGCTGCATATACTAAGCATTTTAAAGTAGAACAATTGTTTGCCAAGTATCAATAAGTTCTTAAAAATCAGGCTTATATTAGCTTTAATGTTTTAAAAACCCTCGTAATTTTTTCAATCATATCAAGTATTTAGCAAGTTAAACTAATAATTCATGTTTTAGACACTAATTTTATAAAAAGCATATGCGCTAATTAGGGCACTTGATTTTAAGTAAAAATTTTTATCATAATCTTATAATTGCTATTAATTTAATAGAGGTTCATAATAATGTTTTTATGAGTATGGAGTGGGCAAAATATGTTGTTTAAATATTTGGCTACAATTCAATTATATTCTTCAATAATAATGTTGTTATTTTGGCTTCTCCAGCTTAAAACTAAAGATGCTTCTTTGGTAGATGTGATTTGGGCCCTATCTATATTTATTAGTACTATTTATTTGTTTTTATCTTTATCGCATTATAATCTAAGACATTTAATTATTGCTCTGCTTAGCTCTTTTTGGTCATTGCGTTTAGCTGGGTATTTATTATTACGCATTAAAAAAAGTACGCAAGAAGATTCCAGATACCAGCAAATGCGCCAAAGCCTAGAGCAATTTGCGCCTATAGGCTTTTTCTTCTTTTATCAAGCTCAAGCTATGTTTGTTACTATTTTTACTACTCCAATTGCTATAGCTCTTATGAGTCCAAGAAAAGCGTTAAATTTTATAGATATAATTGGCATAGCTGTATTCATTTTAGCAATTGTCGGAGAAAGTATTGCAGATAAACAATTAATGCAATTTAAAATGCAAAATAAAGGAGCGAATAAAACTTGCAATAAAGGTTTATGGTATTATTCAAGGCATCCAAATTATTTTTTTGAGTGGGTGCATTGGTTTGCTTATGTATTTTTTAGTTATCAGAGCAGTTATTTTTGGTTAAGTTGTTTGGCTCCGTTAGTTATGTTATTTTTTCTGTGGAAAGTAACTGGCATTTCACACGTAGAGCGTGAAGCACTGAAAAAAAAGCCTGATTATAAAGAGTATATTAAAACAACTTCTGCTTTTATTCCTTGGTTTAAGAAGAAAAACTAATAAATGTTAAAAGAAATTTTAAAAATAACTGAGCTTGGTATTGTACCAGACAGATTTGTGCGTTATGGCATTAGGCAATTATGCAAAAAAAGATTACATGAAATTAAAAGAGATGATCTTGAATCTTTAATGAGCCAATCTAAGGAATTGATTTATCAATCAAGCCATACAGTTATTGCAAAGGAGACTGATAAGGCAAATGCTCAGCATTATGAGCTACCCACGGATTTTTTTAAGCTAGTATTAGGTGAAAATTTAAAATATAGTTGTAGCCTTTATCCAGATAAAAAATCTTCATTATCTGGGGCTGAATCATCTACCTTAGAATTGTATGTAAAAAGAGCCCAATTAAAGGATGGTCAGTCTATTTTAGATTTAGGTTGTGGCTGGGGCTCAATGACATTGTTTATAGCAAATAAATTCCCATCTTCTAAAATAACTGCAGTATCAAATTCTAAATCTCAAAAAGATTATATAGATGCTGAAGCTAAGCTAAGAAAATTAGATAATATTCAAGTTATTACTTGCGACATCAATAATTTAACCTTTGCAGAAAAATTTGATCGAATTATCTCAGTTGAAATGCTAGAACATGTTAGCAATCATCAAATATTATTTGAAAAAATAGCGAGCTGGACAAAACCTGAAGGTTTAATTTTTATCCATATTTTTTGTCATTTATTAGCGGCCTATCCATTTATTATTAATGATGAATCAGACTGGATGGCCAAAAATTTTTTTACCGGTGGCATTATGCCTGCATACAACCAATTCTTGTATTATCAAAATAGTTTGCTTATTAAGAATAATTGGATGTTAAATGGTACCCATTATGAAAATACTGCTAATGCATGGTTAATTAATTTAGATAAAAATAAGGAAGAAATTGCACTTATTTTTAAAAAAACTTATGGTAATGATCATAAAAAATGGCTGCAAAGATGGCGTATATTTTTTATGGCTTGCGCTGAACTATTTGGTTATAATAACGGCACTGAATGGGTTGTTGGCCATTATTTATTTGCTCCCAGATAAGGACTTAACTCTATGCATTTATCTTCAATTAAAGCATGGTTTGATAACAGCCTTGTCACCAAAGACCTGGATAATTCAAAAAATATAAATTGGCTTAGATGTGTTCCTTTTATAATTTTACATTTATCAATTTTTGCAGGCTTTAAATTGCCACTAACATTTGCTGGGGCTATGCTTTGTATTATTTCTTATTTGATTAGAATGTTTGCAATTACTGCTTTTTTTCATAGATATTTTGCCCACAAAACCTTTAAAACATCTAAAGCCATTGAAATTATCTTTGCTGTTATAGGTACTGCTTCAGGTCAACGAGGCCCTATTTGGTGGGCCTCCCATCATCGAGCACATCATAAATTTACTGATACAAATCTAGATGCGCATACTCCTAAACACAAGGGCTTTATCCATAGTCATATGCTTTGGTTTATGTGCAATAAAAATTTCAAAACCCAAACTCAGTATGTTAAAGATCTTGACAAAAAAAATCATTTAAAAAAAATAGACCGTTTTGATGGAATTATTCCATTAATATATTTAGTTTTACTTTGTTTGTTAGGGTACTATTGCCAGCATTTTACCTCAATTCAATTAACTCCAGCTACGTCTGTATATTGGGGCTTTATAGTGTCTACGCTATTTTTGATTCATGCGACTTTTTCTATTAATTCATTTGGGCACAAATTTGGTAAACAAGACTATCAAACTAATGATGAAAGCCGAAATAATTGGTTTTTAGCCTTAATAACCCTAGGTGAGGGTTGGCATAATAATCATCATCATTGGCCAATAAGCGCTCGCCAGGGATTTAATTGGAAACAAATTGATGCAACATACGGATGTTTATTATTAATGCAAAAATTAAATTTAATTAATAGTATAAAGAATATCCCTAAAGCCAAAATTTTTGAGAAAAAAATATGAGAATAGCAGTAATAGGCTCTGGCATATCGGGTTTAACTGCTGCCTATTTGCTGCATAAACAGCACGAAGTCCATGTGTTTGAAAAAGAACAACGCATAGGCGGTCATACCCACACCTTTGAACTAAATGAAGGCAATAATAAGCTTGCGATTGATACTGGATTTATTGTTTTTAATGATAAGACTTATCCAGGATTCAATCGTTTGTTGGATAATCTTGGTATAGCTAAACAAAAAACTAACATGAGTTTTAGCGTTAGTAATAAATTAAATGGCCTTGAATATAATGGGACTAATTTTGCTGGATTATTTGCACAAAAATCCAATTTAATTAATTTTAAATATCTAAATATGTTAGCTTCTATTGCTAGAGTCAACAAGATAGCTAAAGTAATTACAAAACAAGATAGTATTTTATCTCTTGAGCAATTTATTAAAAAACATAAAATTAATGCATATACTGCTGAGAATTATTTGTTGCCAATGTGTTGTGCCATATGGTCTTGTGAAAGAAAGCAAATCTTGGCAACACCTGCAAAGTTTGTTTTTGATTTTTTAAATAATCATGGGATGTTGAATATTAACGATAGACCTCAATGGTTTGTAGTAAAGGGTGGCTCTTTTAATTATGTGCGCAAGTTACAAGATAATAAATTAATTCAATTTCACAAAGAAGAGCCGATTGTAAAAGTAATGCGTGAGTCGGCAGGGGTTAAAGTTATAAGCGAATTGCAAACTTATCATTTTGATAAAGTAATTATGGCAACTCATGCTGATGACACCTTAAAACTCTTAAGCAACCCAAAGCAACAAGAAATAAATGTCCTTAGCTGTTTTCCTTATCAATATAATAGTGTGACACTTCATACTGATGTTTGCGTTTTGCCCCGAAATAAAAGTGCTTGGGCGTGTTGGAATTATATGATTGAGCCGCAATTACAAGATACTTGCAGCTTAAGTTACAATATGAATTTATTGCAAAATTTAAGCGCAAAAAAAACTTATTGTGTTTCAATTAACCAAAACCATTTAATTAATAAAGAACTAACTATTGCTGAATTTACTTATGCGCATCCTATTTATACTAAAGCTGGTTTTAATGCGCAAAAGCAACATTTACAAATTAGTGGTCAAGATGATATTTATTATTGTGGAGCTTATTGGGGTTATGGTTTTCACGAAGATGGTGTGCAAAGCGCTTTACATATCAGTGAGCAGCTGGGTGGGTCCAATTTATGAAAAGTGCCATATATGAAGGAACTATAGATCATCGACGATTCATACCTAAGGTCCATCACTTTAATTATAAATTATTTATGACTTATTTGGACTTAGATGAAATTGGTCATATCTTTGATGAAATTCCATTTTGGTCAGATAATGGAAAAAAATCATTAGCTTATTTTAGACGTGAAGATTATTTACAGCCAAGTAACTTAAGCTTGCAAGATATTATTAGAGAAATTATTTTAACTAAAATCGGTGTGGAACACTTGGGACCAATTCGCATGCTTACGCATTTGCGTATTTTAGGCCTGTGCTTCAACCCAGTTACTTTTTATTATTGCTTTGATAATAGCGATACAAAGTTAGATTTTGTAGTCGCTGAAATTACTAATACTCCTTGGAATGAGCGTCATCAATACCTTATTGATTTGCGCTCGCAAAATAATATGACTTTTGCTAAAACCTTTCATATATCACCATTTATTGATATGGATATGCAATATAATTGGCGTTTTTTAATTCCAACTCAAACCTTGAAGGTTTCAATGAAAGTTTTTAATGATAAATGTCATTTTACAGCTAATTTGAATCTTAAACAAAAATCAATTACTAGAAAAAATATGCTAAATCTATTATTGAAGTCAGGATTTATCAATTATAAAACAATGTTTGGCATTTATTGGCAATCTGCAAAGCTATACCTTAAAAGTGTCCCTTTTTATTCACATCCAAAGTATCGAAAAAAATGAACTTTAAAATATTTAATTTGCATAATCACTCTAGGTTCTACCTAAATAAATTTATAAGCCGTTTATTTGAAAAAATGGTTTTTAAGCAATTAGCTAAAATTTCAAATGGTTGTATACAAGTTTATTATTGTCAAAATCTTTATCACTTTGGCAACACACAAGATTCTGTAGTGGCATCATTGCAAATAAATGATGAAAAATTTTTTAAGTTGCTTGTTTTTAAAGGCCATTTAGGTTTTGCTGAAGCTTATGCTAAACAATATTGCAGCACATCTGAACTGACTGAAATTCTTAGTATTTTTGCAAGAAACTTATTTGTAGTGGATAAAGCGGAAACACGCTATGCCTGGGTTTTTAATAAAGGTTTACATTTTTTTGATAAAATTTTGGCAAAAAACACACTTAGAGGCTCAAAGCAAAATATTTCTGCACATTATGATTTGGGAAATGATTTGTTTGAGACATTCTTAGATGATAATTTGCAATATAGCTCAGCGCTGTATGCTGTTGATGGCATAAGTCTAGAAAAAGCCCAAATCCTTAAAATGCAAACTATTGTTAAAAGATTAAATCTTAGTTGCGATGATCATCTTTTAGAAATAGGGACGGGCTGGGGTGGATTGGCTATATTTATTGCTAAAAATATAGGATGTAAAATTACAACCATAACTATTTCTAAAGAACAATTTGAATATGCAAAAAATCAAATAATAAAAGAAGATCTTATGCATCTTATCTCAATAAAACTTTGTGATTATCGTGAGTTAACTGGTAATTTTGATAAAATTGTCTCAATTGAAATGATAGAAGCTGTTGGAGAGCAGTATTATCAAAAATATTTTGATATTTGCGCAAAATTGCTGAAAACCAATGGTTTATTTTTAATGCAGGCTATACTTATTGCTGATCATAAATATATCAAAGCTAAAAATTCTGTAGATTTTATTAAATATTATATTTTTCCTGGATCTAATATCCCTTGTTTAAATGGCTTAAATGAATGTGCCAACATCGCAAATATGCGTTTAGATGGTTATTTTGATATGACTGGCGATTATGTTAAAACTCTTAAAGAATGGCAAACAAGATTTAATATAAATAGCTCTAAGTTAGCTGCAATTGGTTATGATCAATATTTTCAAAATATATGGAATTTTTATTTTAGTTATTGCCAAGCCGGCTTCATTGTAGAGCATATTAGAGATGCTCATTTAATATTTAAGAAATTATGCTAAATTTGATTAATTATATTGGATTTTCTCTAGGTTGGTACTGCTTAATTAGGTATGGTGACTCAGCCATAAGCTGGGTGCTCGTCTATCTTATGTTGCACTGTATTTCACATAAAAATAGTAAGGTTGAGCTAATTACCATAGGATTAGTTTCTTTGCTTGGAATTTTGGTTGATTTCACGTTAGCTTTGACAGGTGTTATTGAATTTAAGCAAGAGCCATATATTTTACCATATTGGTTTATGCTACTTTGGCCTTTGTTTTCCAGCACACTTAATAATTGCTTGAAAATATTTAGCCGCATTAAGCTCCCAATTAATGCCATTATAGGGGCTAGTGGCGGTACTTTGGCTTATGTGGCGGGAACAAAAATCAATTCTAATTTAACAATTAATTTTTTGTACATTGTATCTATAGTTTGGGCTTTATTGTTCCCGCTTTCAATAATATTTTCCCAGCGTATAAGCCATAGCAATGCTCGGTAGACAATTATTTATAAAATTTGTGGTTTATTTATTTAAAGTAAAGTATACCGTGGCTAGTGCGGTTAATCCACAAAGCACCCCACCCCAAAATGTATCAATCAAGCTAATTTTTAAAGGCCAGTTTTTAACCAAAGCATGGTTAGTAAATCCATAAGTTCCATATACTGCTAATCCAAAAACAAATCCCCAAAAAATTGCCAATTTACAATTATTATTTGCTTTAGCAACTGGAAAAGCTAGTATTGCTGTAATCAAGAATATATAAACAATAATGGCTGATAACCAATTAAAAGATAATTGTCCATTGCTTATTGTTAAAAATGATTTTAAATTATTTTGATATAAGGATTTAGCAATTACATCTAGCCATAAGCCGTCTAACACTAAGAAAGTAATTGTTGCTATCAAAACTTTTTGTATCAATAAAATCATTGTGTTTAGCTCCTTTTATTTTAATCTTCTATTGCTTTTGCAATAAATATAACATGCAATTATTTATTTTTAAAATTGTAAGTTAAAATGTAATCTTATAATCTTATTTTAAATTAAATATACCAAATTATGAAATTTAAAACATGTCAATTAAAGCTTGGCTCTTGCGTTTTGTGTTTGAGTTTCTTTATATCTTCTCCCTTAGTTTGGGGGGATAGGTTTGCTAAAGAGGATACTGTTTTTTCTTGTGCCCGCACACTAAAAGATACCAGTTTACTTGCTGCCTTAGGTAGGCGCAAAGTTCTATTATGAGTAGAACTAGCTGCAGCCCCCAAAGATTTATGTGTTTCACTATCTTTGTCTTTGCGTAATCCTGGAATTATGGTTGGCATATATAAAGGAGGTTTGCCCCGTAAAATACTAGTTACAGGTAATATCATGGCTAAAGCTATTTTTTCATTTTTTTCATAGTCGAATAATTTTTTTTGCCGCGCCGCGCTTGCGCGCTTACCACTAGCTGGAGCTAGTTTGACAGTTTTTTTATTAAGAGCGCCCCTTAAAGTTGTATTCATATGTTTTGCTTTGACACGTACACTATTTGCTGAGGCAGCGCTAACTCGAACGGCACCTTTCACTGATGCCCCTTTTTCGCTAGTGCTACTAAAGCGCGATTCTGGCCCAAAATTTTGTTTTATCATTTTTAATTGATCACTATGCTGATTGCTTAGAATTTTGGGGGGCTCATTGTGTTTTATTATAGGAGCTTTTTCTTCTAAGGGATATTGTTCGGCTAAAAAAACCAAAGAGCAATGTGCTGCTATAACTTTAGTTCTTTCGTTAATTGCTGCATAGAATATTTTATCAACTCGGGGGAGCATTATGCCATTTTTTAAAGTTACTACTTTGGAAAGTGCAGCTGTTACCTGGTGTTTTTCGGATAATTCGGCTGCAATAATACTATATCCAGAAGTAGAAATTACATCGCTTAAATCTTTAATGGCAATACTTGAAAAGTTAATTAATTCAGCATCACTTAAAACTTTCAAGACTTCAATAAATTTTTGCAATATAGACTTGTTTAAACCTGCTGAACGGGAATTACTTTCTATAAATTGATTAACATGTTCCAGAAATTGTATATGTTCATAAAAATCACTGGGTGCATATTTTGCATCATTTAACAACTTTTCTCTTAATAATCGTATATGTTCTGATTTTATATCTAGTTTTTCATTTTGCTTGCGAGCCTCTTGAATAAATTTAGCAAAAACAAGATAAATCATAAATCTTTGAGATAAAGCTCCCCCTAAAGAATGACCAGCTGTAGTTATTCTTATTTTATTATTAAGAGTAGGATCACATTTAATAATTTCATTAATAACGGAATTTATGGTACTGGTTAAATGTGCAAAAAATTTTATTATTGTTTCACTGCCAGCGCCATTTTTTTCTAAATCGGCAATAGCGGTATTCATACTAGAAGTTCCACGCATAGTTATCGTTATATCTATAAATCCATCTTTGTCAGCTAAGATAGGAACAAACATAAAACTATGCATTCCCTTAGCATCATGTAGAACATGCACGCAGTGCGGGATTATGTCACCATTATATGTAAAGCTTGGAATTAACATTTTATCTATATAGCTACAATAGGCCATTAGATGTCCATAAAACTCACTTACTGCAAGATTACGCTGAGTAGTATTAAGGGCTAAAATGGAGTTTTGGTATACATTTGCTGCACTAAATATAACAGTAAAATTTAAGCTTTGCTTGCCATGATTTACTTTATTAGTTTTTAATAATTTTAAATATCTTGCTACAATTGTAGCGGCAAAATCACCCTCATAAGATAATTTATAAAGCTCAGTTAGCCATTTTTTAAAAAAAGTATCATTGAATTTATTTATTTTTACAGGTTCTAAGGCAAATATTATAAAAGGAAATAAACTATATAAGCTAGGATTTTTATCTGGTAACTTGAAGCTTGCTTTAGAGCTTAAAGTAATTAGTGTGCCATCATCACCAAGAGCAAAAAAATCATTTAAAATTTGTGCTTCTTGGCTAAGTAGACTTCTATCTTTTTCGCTATCTAGTAATTCATTCAAAATACCGGCTATCAAAAAGCTACCAGTGAAAGCTCTAGCCGTAAGCCAAAGTTTTTGCCAACGTTGACTAACAGTATGTTTTGTATCATAATTTTCTTGTAAAATAGCCAAGTTAAAAGCTAATAATAATTGCGCTTGTTTTGTAATTAAAGTTGTTTTTTTGTACGGAGTTTGTAGTGCATGTTTTATTATTGCCGCCCTATGTATTGATTTTACTAAGAACTTAGTTTCGGGCTTAGGGGCTTCGGTTGAATCTATGGGAAGTAGCTTTGCAAGCTTATCGAGTAGTGTATTAACTAATAATGCTTGCGCTTCTAAATTAATCTGAGTTGCATTATCGGTTGAAAAAATTTTAGTTGAATTTTTTTCAAAAACTAGCTGATTTTCTTTAGAAAGAGAATTAGTTAAAAAATTCAAGGCTACAGGAAGGGTTATATCAGGTGTTGTCGCAATAATGCTTAAGGCCACATTTTCAAATCTCATGTTATTTTTCCTAAGCCAATAAATAAAATTATCTTCTTAACTTAAAATAATAACAACTTAAGCTTGCAAGTCAAGTATTTTGTTTTTTTCAGTATTTTTATGCTTTTATACTTTTTTGCAAGTGTTTTTGGTTGGTAAAATTAGCATAGATAACAGTACCATAGATAACACGGTTATGCTAAGAGTGTGGATGCTAGGGCCATAATGAAATATAACATAAGTGCCTATAAAAACTGCCCCTAAGCTTTGTCCAGCACCATAAGCTGCTGAAGCTATGCCAGCAACATGCTTAAATGGCTCGAGTGCGCACGAGAGCGAAGATCCTAAGGTTAAGCCCACCCCAAAAGAAATTATACTGTTAGGAAAAATTAAGCTAAATACGGATAATTTGCTATATTTGGCAAATAGCAACATTATACCGGCACCAATAAAAGTTATAATTTGTCCAATTCGTATGGTTTGGTTTGGACCTACTTTATTAATTATTTTAATTGCGGCTTTATTTGAAATTAAATACACTAACCCATTAATGCCAAAATATAAGCCAAATTTATCTTCTCTAACACCTAGTTGCTCAATTATCACAATAGGAGCTATAGAAAAAAAAGTAAAAAAAGTAGCCAGGCTCGTTATGCCGGTAGCTAAATAACGTAGAAAATAAGTAGATGAATATACTAAATAATATTTTCGTAAAATATGTAACCAATTTAAATTGTTTTTAGATTTATTAGTTTCTTTAAGTTTTTTATAAATAACTATAAAAGTTATTAATGAAAAAAAGATAAGCAAAAGAAAAATGTTCCTCCAATTACGAGTATGTATTATAATTAATCCTCCAACAGTTGGAGATACTAACGGCATCCACGAAGCATAAAAATTAATTAAAGAATAAGCACGTGCGCGCCGAGAATAACTATACATGTCACGAATAATTGCAAAAGATGTCACTGTAGTTCCGGCTGCAGCTAGTCCCTGGATAGCTCTAGCTATAATGAGCCAATAAATGTTAGGCGCTCTCCAGGCGAAGATAGAGCCAAACATAAAAAGAGCAACGCTGCCTAATATAGTTTTACGCCTACCATAAAAATCAGCTATCGGCCCAAAAATTAATTGGCCTAAACCCAATGATAATACATAGCTGCTGACAGTATATTGGACTAAAGGTAGGCCCCCGGTAAAATTTTGACTTAAATTAGGAATAGCTGGGCCATAAATGTCCATGCCTATAGGCCTTATCATGACACACAGAGCTAGAATGTTGACTATAAAATAAATATTCATGACTTCATTTTAGCACAAAGCCAAGTTAAAGAGGTTAGGTTTAAATATATACATTTTAAGAGCCCGTTATAGACAATAAGTGTTGCCAAAAAATGTTACTTAGCACATTCATTTCGTTTTTTTATGTTATCTTAATGTACAAGAGCTAATCATGTATTTGTAGTATGCTTACATGGTTAGACTTTACTAGGCCAAACATAACTGAAACCGCAAGGACTTTAGCGCTTAAATAATCAATTTTGGCATGATTTTTTTTGATATCTGTTGGCATTACTTTAACTTTGGTGTCTCACGAATTAATTTACTTGACTTTATTGTGGTTTCGCACAATTAATATTAATATATCTTTTTTCGTACAAGCTTTAGTTGAGGCTTGTATTCTCCTAGAATAGTTGGCAGTAGCAGTTATTTTTTTATAAATTATCACATTACAATTTAATTAAATTTAATTGGAATTAAGATTACCTATAATGCAATGCATGAAAATTACTAGTTTATACTTATTAAAAAAATGTATTCGCATCAACAAGTGCCACCTCCAACTAATTAAACATGTAATATGCTGCCTGATATTATTTTAAATATCTATAATTAACCAAATATTTAGAATCTATATATCTTTAAATTATTCTATTGTGATAAACAGATAGCACATGCTGGACCAAAGACATTTTAGTAGGTGTTTGGAGGATTATGTTATTTTTATATCAACCAAATGTTTTATTAAATTTTCATAATATTAATTTAAATAAGATTAAATATTCTAGTGTTTTTTTAATTAAAAAATTTTGTTGTTATTTTAGTATTATATTTAATTATTATTTGACCCAAAATCTGTTTTTGGGAAACTAAAAAAATCAAGTATATAATATCTTTTTAAGTTACACCCTTACCAACTATTCAGGCTGGGCTTAAAATGCTCTAAATGCAAATAAGGCTAAAAGCCCAACAAATTCTTATTATAACCCCCTAAGATTCATTTTTAGGTTTTAGTTGCAGCTTAATTATGCTACAATTAGGCGATTTTTCTTGGGTGTGGCTTATGCCTTTATACAAAATATTACGCCTAATGGCTTTTTTATGTGTATTATCTTTGCTACCTAAATTTTTGGTATTAGCAATTTTTATCCCTATGTTGCTTGCAGTTGCATCTAATATTTATGTTTTATTTAAAAACTCTGGGGTTCAGATTAATTTTTTTAAATTTGCAGCCGAAGCTAAAACTAAGGCTAAAGCTTATTCTAAAAGACCTAACTATAAATCCCGAGAAGACTATATTATAGAATGTGACGATTATAAGGTTTTGCAAGAAACCAACAATCCTTGGTAACTTTAAAGTTGAATAACTAATGACTTCATTGCTTGAAAATCTCAATAATATATTTTATACAGCTTTTATAGCGCTTGGATTAGACCCTAAATATGCTGTGGTTAAAATAGCAGATAGGCCTGATTTAGCTCAATTTCAATGTAATGCTGCTTTGGCTATTGCTAAAAAGATGCAACAAAAGCCACAAGCTATCGCTCAGTCAATAATTGATTTGCTTATTGATAGCCCTGGTATTGCAAGCTTAACCATAGCTGGTCCAGGGTTTATCAATATAATTTTAACGGATGATTTCTTATTGCAAACTAGCGCGGAGATGTTATTACATCCTAAAATTTGCGCTAAAAATGTAGGCCTGCAGCGTACTATAATTTTAGATTATGGCGGCCCCAATGTTGCCAAAGCTATGCATGTTGGGCATTTACGTTCGGCTATTATCGGCGAGGCCTTAAAGCGCATTTATCATTTTCTTGGATTTAGCACAGTGGCGGATGTGCATATTGGGGATTGGGGAACCCAAATGGGTATGGTTATTTCAGAACTTGAAAAACTTTATCCTAATTGGCCCTATTTTACTGATATAAAAGTTGAGTATCCGCAAAAATCCCCAGTTAGTGTTGAGCAATTGGCCCAAATATACCCTAAAGTATCGCAAGAATGTCGCGAGAATCCAGCTAGATTGGAGCTTGCCAAAACCGTAACTTTACAATTACAAAATGGCCATCCCGGCTATAGAGCTTTGTGGCAACATATTGTTGATGTATCAATTAGGGATATGCAACAAAATTATGCACGCCTAAATGTTTACTTTGATTTATGGAATGGTGAGTCTACAGTACATTCTTTGATTGCGCCCATGGTAGAGAGCTTGCGCGCAAAAGGTTTAGCACGTTTTGATGCTGGAGCTACTGTAGTAGACATTACTACTCAAGCAAAACCAATTCCTCCACTAATTTTGTATAAAACTGATGGTGCTGTGATGTATGGCACCACGGATTTAGCTACCTTAGTTGATAGAGCTCAGCAATATCAAGCCGCTAAAATTATTTATGTGGTAGATAAGCGGCAATTTTTGCATTTTGAGCAAGTATTTCATGTAGCTCGTAAAGCAGATATTATTCCTTTTAATACCGAATTAGTCTTTATAGGTTATGGCACAATGAATGGCCCAGATGGCAGGCCATTTAAGACTCGTGATGGCAAAGTTATGCGTCTTGAAGATTTAATTGCTACTGCTATAGACAAAGCTAAGGTTAAAATGCAGCATGATAATGCAGCTATCATGGAGGCAGATGCGAAGTTAATCAATGATGGTATAGCTGAAAAAGTTGCTATATCTGCAATTAAATTTGCTGATTTGCAAAATCACCCTAATTCTGATTACATTTTTGATTTAGATCGCATGTCCAGTTTTGAAGGTAAAACAGGACCTTACTTGCTTTATCAAGTAGTGAGAATTAAATCATTGTTAAACAAATACAATCAAATAACGCCTACCACTGAAAATTATACTAATATTCATCTTAATGATTTTGAACGTAACTTGTGCTTACAATTAAATCATTTCCCCGAAATTTTATTGCTAGTTATTCAACATAATTCTCCCCATTTTTTATGTGAACATTTATATAAGAGCGCCCAAATGTTTAGCTCTTTTTATGCAAGTTGCAATATATTAGCCGAAAAAAACGAAAGATTACGTGAATTGCGTTTGCTATTGTGTAAGCTTAGTTTGCGCCAGCTAGAGCAAGGGCTTGAGTTGCTTGGCATTGAAACCCCTGATCGCATGTAGGTCATACAAGATGAATTTGTTGGAAGTTTAACTTATAATTTACTAGTAATCACAACTAGAATTTGGTTAAATGTGGCGAAAAAAAATTAAAATCATTTTAATGGGCTGTTTATTAAGTATTGCTGGTAATTTATGGTGCTTACCTAAAGAAATGGCTAATAATCAAGATGATAGTGATAAGATTGTGCAAAACTTAAAAAAATCTTTGCCAATTGGTATGTTATCAATTGAGCAAAATTCTGGACGCTTATTATACAATCCTGTTCTAGCTAAACTTTCTAATGAACAATTAAAGCACGAGTTTTTCATGCAAGCTATGATTATTAATCAGCAAAATGGTTTGCATTTAGTCAAAGAGACGCCTTTTGCTTGCTTTATTTTAAGTGCTAATGAATTAATGCAAGATAATTATATAGGCTTTCGCCAACATGAGACTTTAAAATATATAGTTGACGTGGGTAATTTTATCCCAGAACGCGTATTAATTTGTGAAGTGGCTGGGATTTCTAAGTCGAATTGGGAGCATGGGCTTGATTTAACTGAAAATAATGATTATGTTTTTGAAAATATACACAGTGGTGTTGGGGAGCATTTTTATTACTTTCTAAATAAAACCGGTGACTTTGAAATGTACATGTAAAATTTATGTAAATAGCTATTTTCATCACCTAGACTGGCGAGTGCTAGTATGATAAATTTAGCAATCTTTAATTTGCATTAGTATAATTATATGGACCTTAATCTAAGAGCCGCAGCTCACATTGAAGAAAACATTGCTGCTAAAAAAATTATTTTAAATGATATGGTGCCTGATATGGTGCGCGCTGGGCTTGTAATGGCCAAAGCCTTAAAGAATGGTAATAAAATTTTATGTTGTGGAAATGGTGGCAGTGCTGCAGATGCGCAACATTTTTCTGCTGAATTACTAGGTAGATTTGAAAGCGAGCGTCCAAGCTTGGCAGCTATAGCTTTAACTACAGATACTTCAACAATAACAGCCATTGGCAATGATTATAGCTTTGATCAGATATTTGCCAAACAAATTGCAGCTTTAGCAAAGCCCAAAGACATACTATTGGCAATTTCTACTAGTGGTAATTCAGCAAATATAACCTATGCCGTAGAAGAGGCTCACTCCCAACAAATGGATGTTATTGGCTTGTCAGGCAAATCTGGTGGTGCGCTTGCTGATATGCTAATGTCTCCTAATGATGTGGGCTTGTGCATACCAGTTGAGCGCACCGCTAGAATTCAAGAGTGCCATATTTTAATCTTACATATTCTTTGCGACATAATAGACAACCAATTATTCTCCTAGTATGCTAGATTTACGCTTACAAAATAAAATAATTTTAATAACTGGCGGTGCGCGTGGATTAGGCTTTGCTATGGCTATGCAATTTCTTTTGCAAGGTGCAAAAGTTATTGTATTAGATAAAAACTCTCATGAGATTGCAAGTTTTAGAGAAAAACACATAGCTTACATTCAAACCTATATCAAAAATAATGCTGCTATTGACATTGATATAACTAAAACATTAAAAAATATTAGTTGTATGCTTTGTGACTTAAGCGATGAAAAAGCTATTAAAGCTACCTTTGCTAAAATAAGTGAAAATTATTCTAAAATTAATTGCCTAGTTAATAATGCGGCTCTTATTAAAATGTATGGCATCGAAGCCTGTGAGCAAGATTGGCAAGAATCTTTATTAAATAATGTTGCAAATTATGCTTTAGTAACTAAGTATAGCTTGGCTTTACTAGAGCGCGGTGAAGATGCCAATATAATTAATATAGGCTCGGTTTCAGCTTTTATAGCTCAAGAAAAATTTTTAACTTATTCTACTTGTAAATCTGCAATAATTAATATGACCAAATGCATGGCTTTAGATTTTTCACACTTAAATATTAGAGTTAATGCTGTACATCCTGGTACAATTTGGACCGAATATACGGCAGACTTTGTCAAACAAAATTATGCAATTGATAAATTAACTGCTGATAAGCATCAAGATTTTGGCAAAAAAACCTTAGTAAATAAAATAGGTTCAGTAGAAGATGTTAGCAGTTTTGTTTTATTTTTAAGCTCGTATCATGCAAATTACATGAATGGACAAAATATTATAATAGATGGTGGCCATAGTATTAATTTACGTTAAATTAATACTAGAACTATCAAGCGGTGTTGACATGCTATCTAATTCATCATCAAGCTCGTCCTCAACACCGGCCGGCATGGCTGTTGAATAAGAATAAGTAGTATGCTTTTTTTTGGGTGAAGTTGTTAAAGAATAAATTGGCACATTCAGATAAGGTATTAGCTGTAATTGCATTAATTCAGCTATAGCTTTAGAGAAAAAAGATAATTGTAATTTATTGCTAAAAAAAACACCGCAACTTGAGCTGCATTTATTTGCCTGAAATAATTGTATGTTTGCTCTTAGGGTTTGACAAGTTTGGACAATTTGAGATGAAAGTGCATAATGCTCTTTTAATTTAAGCATTAGTTGCCAGCGCCTTGGCACAATAAGCTGACTTAAATGCTGCATTAGAATGTTATAATAATTATCACAATTATTTTTTGCTTTGCCTTCTTTAGTCTTGCCTAAAAGCTCTTTAGAATTACTTTGGTAAGATTTAGTTTTGCTCGGCACAGTATTTGAGTAAGTAAATTCTTTAATTTCATTTAAAAATCTAAGAAAGTCATCAAGATTCATTTTATGTAGTATATTAATTGCACAGTCAAATTTGTTATCTTTTTCTAGATTTTCCGTGTTAGATTTTTTTGAATATTTATAATCTTTGCGTGGATTGCAACTACTATCTTGTTCTTCAATGCTAGCCCCGTTTGCAAGCTCCAGTGTTTGTTTTTTATCTAATTTATCAAGCTCATCCGTTAAATTTCTTAAAATAGTAGCGTCATTGGGATGAGTATATTGTTTGTTAGCAGAGCTCATAAGGTCGATAGTGTTATCTTGGTCAAATCTTAAAACTGCAAATAATAGCTCTGGGTGTTCTTTACAAAATGTCAGGGATAATAAGGGGTCGGTATCTGTCATAGCTATAGCTTGACTATCGTTATCTCTTTCTATTAGTAGAATATAATTGTATAAAACAGATAAGTTAAAATGATTAGAGCTTAGCATTTGAAAGCAATGATTTAGCATGTTGATTGCAAATTTTTTATTTTCTTTATCTAAATGTTTTTGAATGTGTTCGGTTTTGGCCAATTCACGAAAACTGTGTATATGCATGAAAAAAGGTAATGATTCTTTCAGTGTTTTCAGATCATCTTCATCTGCGCTAGAGCTTGCAGCGCCTTGAGATTCATATAAATTTTTAAATAAATTAATAGATAAAGCCCCTAAATTAGTACAACTTAATTCTTGGGTGCTTATTGTTATATCATTTTTAATTAAAACACTTAAGTTGCTGGCAATCTTTGTAGCAATAATAAAAACTAAATAGGCTTGTTCGGTTGTGGATTGGGATAATGAATTTATAACTTGTGCTTGTCTTATGCCGACCCCAGTCATAATTTATACCAATATATTAAAATTTAACTAAGTATAATAAAGGCATCTAAAAAATCAAATTAATAATTATTATTAATTTAATAAGAAAGTATAAGTATACTTCTACATTAAATGTGAATATAAAGTAAATTTAGTATAATATTTATATATAAGTATAAATTTAATATGTTTTAATTTTACTTAAATTGTTTTAACAGTTTGCATTAAAACTCATTTAATAAAAATCGCCAAGGTTTGTCTTTATATTCTTGTGCATAATTAATACCTATCCGGGGAGTAGTTATAATACTATTTGATGCTATTTGCCTGGGAGATTGGTTATCTTCAAGCCAAATTTCATTAGCAGTTAAATCTATAGCGTTGTGTGCACATTTTATACCTAAAGCTTGAGTTGTTTTGCCAGGTCCTATTGTGAAATTTTTGCATAAGCTGGTTAAATTGCGTCTTACTAACATGGTGTCTATACCGATTTGAGGTCTAATTGATCTTATTAAAATACCATGTGGCACATTATGAGTACCTGTTACAATATTAAACATAGAGTGTAGTCCATAGCATAAATAAACATATGCTATGCCACCTTCTAAAAACATAGCTTGATTTCTGGGAGTTTTTTTATTATTAAAAGCATGTGAGGCTTTATCTTCTGGGGCAAGATAAGCTTCTGTCTCAATAATTATGCCAGATGTTAGCTTACCATCAATCTTAGTAACTAAAGTCTTGCCTAATAAAGCTTTAGCTATAACCAAGGGTTCTTGCTTGATAAAAAAATCTTTAGTTAATTTCATTTTTGTATTGGTTTAAATCTAAATTTGGTTATATTTATTATTTTTGGCTAAAAGTATTGCGTACAATAAATACTATAACGTATAAAGTGCTAGTATTGTATCCTTATATAATATATATGACTATATCACAAAAATATAATAAATATAGTGGTTTAAAATTATTGTCTATAATTTTGTCAGTATTTAATATTTTCATATGGTTATAATACAGCAATTGTTGGATTTTATTTGCAATTAATCTTTAACTTTGCTGAAAAAACCTTTAAACTTGAACAAAGCTTTAATTTAAGTTTTAAAATGCCTAAGCTTGAATACACTCCTAATCCTAAAAGAGAATTTAGCGCTTCAGAGCGACGCGAAAAAATTAAAAATATTTTATTAGATTTTGGCTTAATTGTTCCTGAAAATTCTGAGTTGCAACAAATTATTAACTGCGAATTTAAACGTGGAAAAACTAGCACATTAACTCCTATTTTGCGCGAATTATCAAGAGATAGTGATGTAGTGCTTTTAAGTTATTGTATTGAAAAAGCAATAAATCAAGAAGCACAACAGCATAAAGAGCCGGAGCTAATAGAAGATATGCATAAGATTTTAGCCAAGGTTTTACCTTTGCTAAAAATTTTAGATTCAGGCAATAAAGTAAAAAAACAAACAGATAATTTGCAAAAATTTTTGCAAGTGTTAGAAGAGCGCTTAATTAATAAAGGGCTTGAGCCAGATAACATGTATCTACAACGAATAAAAGCATTTCAACATCAAATTGAAATGCAAGTTAATGGTCAGGTAATGGTGGAAGCTTTAGAAAATTATGCAACATTAAGAGATGATGCGCAGTTTCAAAAGCTAGTTAGGGTTTGTGCCAAGCTAATTCCTTGTTTAATTGCAATTGAGAACCCTAAGGTTGAAATTGCTTACAAAATAGAAAAATCTTTAGAAAGTTGTTACCACATAGGCCAAGAATTAGATGATAAAAGATTATGCGTTGTAGCTAAATCTATGGAATTATTATTTATTTTTCAGCAGTTTAGTGTGCAAGCCGATGACTTTCAATTAGATCAAAAATTAGAAAAGCTTGAAATAGCTTTAGGTAAAACCACACTTAGGCGCATGCATCAGCAAATGTTAGCTAAAGGTTATGAGGAAGCTACGGTATTAGCTGTTTTTACGACTTTAAATAATGCTGAAGTGGTAGATAAAAGCACCTTAACCACCATATCTTATACTCGACGCCATCAAAAAATAGCTTTGGCTGGTAAAATTGTGGCTGATTTAGGCGCTGAATTATCTGATAAAAAAGTGCAGGATTTGGGGCAGATAGTGGTGTGTTGTGCTGCTAGCGCCCAAATATATAAAGAATTAGCTGATGGGGAGGTAGTTGTATCCTCAATGGTAGAAAATAGTGCAGTAATTTTAGGAGGGGTATCGCAAATTGTTAGAAGTCGTAAGTTACAACTGGCAAGCATTGGAATGTTGCGTGGCTTGTCTGCTTATAATTCTGCAATGAAGTTAGTTCCAGGAGGCCAGCTAATAGCTATGCCAGTTGCTGCTTTAAGCATAGTTTCAACTATTTTAAAAAATAAAAAAACAACCCAAAGCCCTCAAGGAACACTAGGCTATACCCATGCTTTAATTGCAAACTTGCACAAGCAGCAGCGTATAATGGCACGTGAACTTAATTTTGCACTTAAGTCTCTTTCAAGTCAAATGGCAAACTTAGAAGATTTGATGGAGAGTAAATTAACAGAACTTAAGGATAATTTAAGTTCTATGCAACAAGAACATAATTATCATTCTATGTTTGTGACTCAAGATTTGCGCTATATATTAACGGCCCAGCAAGATTTAAGAATAAGTTTAATTGTACAAGAAGTTGTTAAAGACTTAATTGATGCAAAAATGTTTATAACTCGCGTTAATGAAGACTCAAGGATTAATGCTTGCAACCTGTTTGCCAACTTGATTAAGTATTTATGCTACTCTAATGTTCAAGATTTATCTATAAGTGCCAGCGAAATACTTTATACTAAACCAAATTTATTGCAACATTTAGGTGCAACATTAATTTATATAGATAAAGAATTTTCGCGAACATATGATGGTGCTCCCACCTTTTTAGAGTTTTCTTTAACTCCAACTATGTATAATAATTGTTTTCCATTAGATAACTTAGATATTACTTTACAAGCGTTGTCCATATCTGTGGATTTATTGGAGCACCCTACTTATAATTCAACAAATATGCAGCATGACGTTAGCTTACTACAGCAAAGAATAGCTGGTTTTATAACAATTTTGCAAGAGTTTGCGGTAGATGAGAATCTACTCCAAACTATAGTGAGTCATATTAATACGCACTATGAAGAATTATTAAACCAAATACAAGCTGTAGCTTTTTTATTTAAAACAAGTGCGTTACTACCTTTATCTAGTTTTATATCTGAGCGCGATTTAGGTGGAATTAAATTAAATTGGGCTCAATTAATATGTCGCGGTTGGCATGTAGTGGCAGATGATCAAATTAATTTTCCTGCAGATGTTACGCCTTTAAGAGAATTAATTATTAATTTTTTTGATAGACATAATTTAGATTTTGCTTTTATACCAAATTTAAATTTAAAACTGATACTAGATGCAAGCTCGGCTTTTTTTATTAATGGCGTGAGGTGTTCAAGTTCTGGTAAAATTAAAATGGCAATAAATTTTGCTCTGCCAGGAGGCAATTTAACTGGTCAAATTAACTTGGAATTAGTTTTAGAGCCAGCATTGTTAATGGAGTTTTATAAAGCTATTGCTGATATAAGTCCAGAGCTTGTTTTTGACAGTTTGTGCCCAGGGGGAAAAAACGTATTATTAAATGGCCAGTGGTGTCCTGCCGGAGGTGAATATAATTTTAAAAATAAAAGCAATAAACGCAATAAATTACGAGGATTTGCGCAAGTTGTATGTGGTAGAGTTAATGAGACACATATAGTAAATAGTATTATTAACATAAATATAAATAACACCAAAGAGGCGACTAGAAATAGTTTTAGCGCGCGTCGCCAAGCAATATCGCACTTATTGGCAAGCTCAAAGATTAATTTTGGCTTAAAGCAAGTAACTATTTGGACTAAAATTTTTAAATTAATGACCGAGCTTGTAGGTCTAGATTTAGAGTTGCCAAATTTGCAAGAATTTATGCAATTTTTGCAGCTTAATATAATTAAAGCAGATTTTATGGAATATAATTTCTTTCAAGAATTAGTAGAATTCATTAATGCTTTTACCCAAGCTCTAGAAATATATCGCACCCAGCTTGCAAGCGAGATAAACTGGCATCCAATAGTTGCTAAATTAACTGAATTGAATCAAAGATTAGAGGCGGCAGTAAGAGATAGAGCCCCACTTATATTTAGTCAAGAGCTATTATCTGCTGGTAATATTAATAATAACACTCCAAGCGATGATTATAGTGTTGCAATGCATCGTTTGTTTAGCAATTAGATAAGTTTGTCTATTAGTTAACATGTTAACTAATAGACAAAAAAATAACTATTGATATACTGGGCTAACATATTATCTATATGTATGTATGGTCTAAAATTAGTACAAGGGCAGTTTAGCTTGAAGGAAATTAAGATAGGGATTATTGGGCTTGGCTATGTTGGCTTACCTTTAGCATTAGCATTTGCTCGCATATATCCAACGGTTGGTTTTGATACAGATAAGCAACGCATAACAGAGCTTCGTGACAATCAAGATCGCAATAATGATGCCACTATATTAGCTGAGCTTGAACAAACTAAAGCCTCTTTTACCTCCTTGGAATTGGATTTGGCAGAGTGTAATTGTTATATTATAACCGTGCCCACCCCATTATTTGCAGGTAATTTACCAGACTTAACTTGCTTGCGCCAGGCCTCCCAAATAATTGCCAAATATTTGCAAGTTGGCGATACCGTCACCTATGAATCTACAGTTTATCCAGGAGCTATAGAAGAAGTTTGTGTGCCAATCTTAGAAGATATAAGCAGCCTAACTTTAAATAAAGATTTTGCTGTGGGCTATAGTCCTGAACGCATAAGCCCTTCGGATGACTTACATACATTAGAAAAAATCATTAAAGTTGTTTCAGCTTCAAACACTAAAGCTTTAGATTTTTTAGCGCAATTATATGATTCTATTATTCCAGCTGGAGTTTTTAGAGCAACTTCAATTAAAACTGCAGAAGCTGCTAAGGTTATAGAAAATATTCAACGAGATTTAAATATTGCTTTAATCAATGAATTATCTATAATCTTTTCCAAAATTGGGATTGATACTAATGAGGTGTTAGATGCAGCTAGTACTAAATGGAATTTTATGCGTTTTAATCCTGGTTTAGTTGGTGGGCACTGTATTGGAGTTGATCCTTATTATCTAACCTATAAAGCTCAAGAATTAGGACATGAACCACGAATAATATTAGCTGGACGTGCTATTAACAATGGAATGGCAAGCTTTGTAGCAAATAAAGTGTTTTGCTTAATGCAATCTAAATCAATTCAGCTAACTAATGCTAAAGTATTAGTTTTAGGATTTGCTTTTAAGGCTAATTGTTCAGATTATAGAAATAGTAAAGTTGCTGATTTGGCGCGAGAGCTAGCCAATTTAGGGACTAAGGTTGATATTTATGATCCAAAAGTTTGCCCAATTAGAGTAAACCAAGAATATGGCTTAAAATTAATTAAGGAAATAGTAGAGCAAGATTACGATGCTCTTATTTTAGCTGTAGAACATAAAGAATTTTTAGCAAAGGATACAACATTTTGGAATTCTTTATTAAAGGAAGTGCGTGTTGTTTTTGATATAAAAGGTGTATTACCTAAAGAATTTGTGGATGAGAGATTATAGTGTCTAAAGTGTCTAAAGTGTTAGTTACAGGCTGTGCAGGTTTTATTGGCTTTCATTTAAGTAAAAAATTGCTTGCTACAGAAAATATAGTTGTGGGTTTAGATAATTTAAATGAATATTATGATCTTAATTTAAAAAAATCCAGACTAGCTTTATTACAAAAGTTTACAAATTTTCATTTTATTCAAAATGACATTATTAATGCTAGTGCGTTAGAAGAGTTATTTGAGTTGCATAATATAACGCATGTGGTGCATTTAGCAGCTCAAGCTGGAGTACGTTATTCAATAACTAATCCACAAAGTTATGTACAGTCTAATTTAGTAGGTTTTGCTAATATTTTAGAATGTTGTCGCCAATTTGCAGTGCAGCATTTAGTTTATGCCTCTTCAAGTTCGGTGTATGGATTGGATACAGATTTACCTTTTACAGAATCCCATAAAGCCTCTCATCCTTTATCTTTGTATGCAGCTACTAAGCGTTCTAATGAAATTTTAGCGCATAGTTATAGTAGTATGTATCAGTTGTCAACAACAGGTACTAGATTTTTTACCGTATATGGCCCTTGGGGGCGCCCAGATATGGCGTTATTTAAATTTACCCATAATATTTTGCACGATTTACCTATAGATTTATTTAATGGTGGGGATCATATCCGTGATTTTACTTACATTGATGATATTGTAAATGCTCTAGAGCTATTAATATATAATCCAGCTACTGCTAATATAGATTTTGATTGTTTCCACCCAGATTTAGCGTCAAGTAATGCTCCATGGCAAATACTTAATATAGGAAATAATAATCCTATGTTATTAACTCGTTATGTAGAGTTAATAGAAGGTTTTTTAGGTAAAAAAGCTAAAGTCAATAATTTGCCAATGCAACAAGGTGATGTATATGCTACTTTTGCAAGTGTTGATAGATTAGTTAATTTAACAGGTTATAAGCCCTCAGTTAAATTAGAAGATGGCATTAAAAAATTCATTGATTGGTATATCGATTATTATCAAGTGAAATCCAAGGAGCAGCAATGGATAGCATCGCAATAGTTGGCAGCAGTGCAGACTCTATTAAAAATTTTCGCCTTGAGCTAATAGAAACTTTATCTAAAAATAATAAATTAATTGTCTGTGTGCCTGATTATGACATAAGGTTGAAAAATATTTTAACTCAATATGGGGTTACTTATTATACTTATTTATTAGAGCGTGCTGCAGTAACACCATTGCAAGATATTAAAACTATTCGTAGTTTGGCTAAAATTTTTAGACAAGAAAAAATTAATAAAGTTTTGTTATATAATCCAAAACCTGTAGCTCTTGGCGCAATTGCTGCCAAATTTGCTAGAGTTAAAAATATTTATAGTATGATAACTGGTCTTGGGGTTAATTTTACTTTTAATGATCGTAAAACCAAAATAGTGCGTAGAATATTGTCTTGGTTATATAAAATGGCTATAAGTTGGTCAGATGTAGTATTTTTTCAAAATCAATACGACATAAATGTGTTTATGCGCCAAGGAATTATTAATAATCAAAACAAAATTTGTTTAATTAATGGTTCGGGAGTTAATATTGAATTGTTTAACAATCATTTCAGTGTGACCCCCGCAAGTCAAACGGTTTTTATTTGCGTGGCTAGATTGCTTCGTAGTAAAGGAGTTTTAGAGTATTTAGCTGCAGCTCAAGCTGTCACTAAAGTTTATCCTAAGGCTAGATTCAAATTAATAGGTGGATTTGACAATAAAAGTGAAGCTATTAGTCGCGAGCAAATTACAAATGCAGTCTCTGGTGGTTATATAGAATACTTGGGTAAATTAGAAGACGTACGTCATGCTTTATATGAAAGTGATGTATTTGTTTTGCCCTCCTACCGCGAGGGTACTTCAAAATCAATTTTAGAGGCAATGGCTTGTAGTATGCCTGTTATTACCTGTGATGTTCCAGGTTGTAATAATTTAGTTACAAATGAAGATAATGGGTTTTTGGTTCCAGCGCAAAATAGCATTGCTCTAGCGCAGGCTATGCTGCGTTTTATTGAAGAGCCCTTACTGGTTAAGGCTATGGGGCAACGCAGTAGAAGTATTGTTGAGGATAAATATGATGTACGCAAAGTTAATAAAATCATTTTACAAAATATGGGGCTAGAATGTTCAGTTTAGCAAGTTATGCTCGAAGCTTAATTGCGATATTAATAGCAATATTGCTGTCTCCAATAATATTAACCATAGCTTTTTTAATCCTAATTTTTATGGGCCGCCCTGTGTTATTTTTGCAAAAACGCCCCGGCAAAGATGCAAAGCCATTTGTTATTTATAAATTTAGAACTATGCACACTCATAATACTTTATCTAGTTCGAGCGTAAAAATTACTAGATTGGGACGTGTTTTAAGAAGACTAAGCCTTGATGAGTTACCCCAATTATGGAATGTAATAAAAGGGGAGATGGCTTTTGTAGGTCCAAGGCCATTACTGATGGATTTTTTGCCATTATATACAGCTGAACAATTTAGTAGACATAAAGTTTTGCCAGGTATGACCGGTTGGGCTCAAGTTAACGGTAGAAACAATCTAAGTTGGGAGCAGCGTTTTGAGTATGATGTTTGGTATGTTAGGCATCACAATATTTGGATAGATTTGAAAATTTTATTTATGACAGTAATTAAGGTGTTAGGTGCTAAAGATATTGGCATAGGTATTTTTCCACCTAAAAAAACTTATACTGAAAAACAGGAAACCGAGTCTTTTTGAAAATACACAAGCATTATAATTTTAATGTAGATGTTGCGCAATTGTCACGTTATATTTGTGTATTGGCAGCTCTATTGCTGCCTTTAGCTAAGTCTTGTGCTATTTTATTGTTAATTGCCAGCCTATTAAGCTTATTTACTTTAACTAAAACTAAGAGCTTAACTCTAATACAATCCCCTATTATTTTTTTAGTACTATTATATTTTTTAATATATATTGTTGCAATCACCTATTCAGTTGGTGATTTTTATTCAATTAAACTATCAATGCGAAAAACATCTAAGATTTTGGCGCTACCCTTATTATATGCTTCATTTAGTTGCTCACAGCAAGACAAACACAGCTTATTAAAAGCTATGTTGTTAGGATGTTTAATTTTATGGGTGCATTCAACTTTTAAATGCTATCAGCATTATTTTTTAAGTATAAACAAAGGCCGACCTTTACTTTTAGCTAACAGTATAGTTATAGGTTTATATATGCTTTTAGGATTTTTAATTGCTTTTGCCGGTTATATTAGCACTGCAGGTAAATGGCGTTATTATTATTTACTTGCTTCCACACTTTTCATGTTTTATTTGCTAGCTTTGAGCTGGAATAAAAATGCTGTGGTAACTTTAATTATATTATTACCTTTTTTGCTATATACCAATAGACAATATTTGGATAAAAAAATAATTATTGCGGCCATTACATTAATTTTGGCATTTAATATAAATGCTTATTTTTATCAAAATCAGCTTAGTGCTAATTTATCTGAGCCATATATTAGTGCAACTGATTTTTTGCAAGGGCAGCACAATCATTATGCCTCTACTAGTGAGCGTTTAAAATATTATATAGAGTGTTTTAAATTAATAACTAAAAAACCAATTTTAGGCTATGGCACTGGCTCTTTTCCTAAGATTTTTAAATATGCTGCGGACAGTTATAGTTACCCTGTAACTAATCCTCATAATCAATATCTTCTAGTATGGATAGAGCAAGGCTTATTAGGTTTATTAGTCTTATGTAGCTTATACTTTGCATTATTGCGAAGTGGTGCTTTTGAATCTGAAGATTTTTTGCGTATAAATACTCAAGGATTTGCAATAATTTTTATTGTAGGCTCATTTTTTAATTCTTGGCTATATGATTTTGTGCCGTTTACCTTATTTATTTTATTTACCGCCGTACTTGCCAGTCCCACTCGCACCCCAGCTAATTAATTGGGAGTTTGGTGCATAATCAACTAAAGGCTTGGCTAAGCTTTTAGCTTATATTAGCCCCAAATATATGATATTCAAACTGCAAGAGTGTTTGCGTAAGCGTTCAATCATCTGCTGCTAACTTAAAAAAGAAAAGCTTTCTTGGTTTTTATTGCTTATTAGATGAAGCGCCACAGGCACACTCATCAATACCTAGCTCCCAGCAACCCCGTGCTAGGCCACTTTACTAGTAATTAATTTTTACCCATATTTCACGGAGGCTTTGCTGTTTTATCTAGCTTGCCCTTGAACTTATTTAGAGCGATGTGTAGAATCTTTTAATGGCAGCCTTATCGGTTCTCCCGCAATGTAAAATTGTGAATCCCGTCAGGCCTGGAAGGGAGCAGCGGTAGCTTTTAAGCATGTGCCGGGATGTAGCTGCTGAGGTTGCCGCCTTGATTTACTAAGATAAGCTATGACCATCTATAAAGTTCTTGCGCAAAAATGGCGTCCTCGAGATTTCACCTCAGTGGTGGGACAGCAAACCACTCTAACTGCCCTAGTTAACTCTCTTAATAAAAATAAACTGCATCATGCATATTTATTTACTGGCACACGTGGAATAGGCAAAACTACCCTAGCGCGTATTTTAGCTAAAGCTATGAATTGTGAAAATGGCATAAGCGCCACGCCTTGTGGACATTGCCAGACCTGTGAAGCTATAGATAATTCAGCGCATCCAGATGTTTTAGAGATAGATGCAGCTTCTAGAACTAAAGTTGAAGATACCCGGGAGCTGCTAGATAAAATTAACTATGCTCCTATTAGTGCCAGGTTTAAAGTTTACATTATTGATGAAGTGCATATGTTATCTACCCACAGTTTTAACGCTTTGTTAAAAACTATGGAAGAGCCACCTGCCCATGTTAAATTTATACTGGCCACGACTGAATCTAATAAAATACCCATAACCATCAAGTCTCGTTGCTTAAAATTTAATCTAAGAAAATTTACTATTAATGAAATTATCGCGCGCTTGGAATATATTTTACATACAGAAAAACTTGAATATGAAAATGGTGTTTTAGAATATGTTGCCCGCGCCGCAGATGGCTCGCTGCGAGATGCACTAAGTATTTGTGAGCAAATAATAGCTTTTGCTGCCGCTTCAACTAAGATAACTTTTGCCGCTTGTGAGCAAGTTCTTGGAGTAGATGCCGGTGAACAAATACTGCATTTATTAAAGTTGATTTTAAACGGTGAAGCGCAAGCTGCTATAGGGTTTGTACAGGAATTGGAGGTGCAAGGAGTTAACTTCATTGAAGCTATAAAGCAATTGCAACACAATTTGCATCAAATAGCGTTAAAGCAGATGATTCCGGCTATGGAGCTAGAATTTAATGCCTCGCCAATTAATGAATTGGCGCAGTTGTTCACTCCTGATTTATTGCAAATTTTTTATCAAAGTGCACTTCAGGCTATGGAGTATATCCTAAGTGCCCCAACACCTAAATTAGCTTTTGAAATGTTAGTATTGCGTATGTTGTATTTTGAGCCTATGTATACTAATACTTTAGCGGTGAATAATTCTACTGCACCAATTAATCAAGAGCCTAATCTATCTACCTCTGAGACAACAAAAGAATCAAAAACTTCTGCTTCTTTTGCAACTTCTACTAAAATGCCAGAGGTCACAGCAAAGGATGCTAAAATTGATGCTAATGCTGCTACAGAGTCAGCATCTTCAATTTCTACTAAAATACCAGAGGTGACAGCAAAGGATGGTGAAATTGATGTTAATGCAAGCGCCAGCCCAACCTTAAGTACTAGCTTGGAGTGGGAGCAAGTGCTAGCTAAGCTAAATTTTACAGGTTTGACTAAGGTTTTGGCCAAGCATCTTATTTTTCATGCGAAAAGCAAAGATAAACTGCAATTTAAGATAGATGTAATGTATAACAACTTGTTGAATGCTACGCATGTTGATAAAATAACAAGCGAGCTTACTAATTATTTAGGAGCACCTGTCAACTTAGATATTCAAGTTGCACAAATAGAACAAAGCAGCACCCCCTATGGTCGAGAGCAGCAACAACTAGCTAAAGAGCAGCAAGACACCCACGATAAAATCATGAATTCTCAGATAGTGCGCGGGTTGCAAGCTGAATTAGGGGCTAAAATAGAATCAATAGATCTGGAGTAATTATGAGTGTATTTGGCAATTTAGCTAACATGGGCGCTATTATGCAGCAGGCTCGACAAATGCAAGATAACATCAAGCAATTGCAACAAGAATTGGAAGAGGCACGTATTGAAGGCAGCGCTGGTGCGGGCATGGTGCGCATTAATTTTAATGGTAAAGCTCAAGCATTATCAGTTGAAATTGATGATGAAGCTTATAAAGAAAATAAAACCGTATTGCAAACCCTTATTACTAGTGCCATCAATGATGGTATGCAAAAACGAGATACTTTAAAAAAAGCTAAAATAAAAGAAGCTATGGGGGGCGCTGAATTACCAGAATACATGTTAGGCATGGATTTATAGTTTGCGATTTAGTCCACTTATATCAAAACTTATAGCAAGCTTTAACTTCTTACCGGGCGTGGGTCCTAAATCTGCTCAGCGCATGGCTTTACATATTTTAGAGCGCAATCGCCAAGCTGCACTTGATTTAGCTGAAATCTTGCAAGAAGCGGTGGCAAGAGTTGGAAAATGCCGCTACTGTCAAATTTTAAATGAAGAACAAGTTTGTGCTATTTGCCAAAACCAAAATCGAGATCAATCGCTCATTTGTGTAGTTGAAACTCCAGCTGATGTTATTGCTTTAGAACAAACTGGTAATTATCGGGGGCGTTATTTTGTGCTAGGAGGGCATTTGTCACCTATAGATGGAATTGGCCCCCAAGATTTAGCATTTACTGAATTTGAGCAGCTGCTACAGGAGCTGAACCCTACGGAGGTAATTTTGGCAACCAGCACCACTGTTGAAGGCGAGACAACTGCGTATTCTGCTGCACAAATATCCCAAAAACATCAAATCAAATCTTCTCGTATTGGACTTGGTGTCCCTATGGGGGGTGAGCTTGAATATTTAGATGGTATAACCCTATCGCGAGCTCTTACACAACGCAGCGAAGTTCTTGTTGAAAACTAGTAGCTCTGTATAGTACTTAGATTTTGCCTTTTAATTTAAAAGTGAAGATAATTGTGGCTTGAAATTTATAATTTAGGCCCCACATAATAACTCAGTTAAATTTAAAAATAGGGTTAAAAAGCATGAGTGCACAAACAGCTACTAAAGAAAAGCGCGGCTTTCAAGCGGAAACTAAACAACTATTAAATCTAATGATTAATAGTCTTTACAGTAGTAAAGAAATATTCTTACGTGAATTAATTTCCAATGCGTCAGATGCTGCAAACAAATTGCGTTTTGCTGCACTTTCTAAACCAGATTTATATGAAGATGATCCTGAACTTAAAGTTAAAGTAACTTTAGATAAAGATGCACGTACTGTAACCATAATCGATAATGGCATTGGTATGGATAAAGAAGACCTAATTAGTAATTTAGGCACTATTGCCAAGTCAGGCACTAAAGATTTTTTAAACTCCTTAACTGGAGATGCAGCTAAAGATTCAAGACTTATTGGTCAGTTCGGAGTGGGATTTTACTCGGCTTTTATTGTAGCTGATAAAATTACGGTGCGTACCCGCAAAGCTGGAGTGAAAGCTGAACAAGCAGTTAAATGGGAGTCCACTGGAGATGGTGAATTTGAGCTAGAGGGTATTGTTAAGGCAAGTCGCGGTACAGAAATAGAATTACATTTAAAAGAAACGGAAGATGAGTTTTTAAATTCACATCATTTACGCCAAATAATAACTAAGTATTCTGATCATATTGATTTACCTGTAATTATGCACAAAGAGCTTAGCGCTGAAACCGAGGATGATAATAAAGGCGAAGATATAATAGATGTTCCTGAAGAAGAAGTAGTAAACAAAGCCACAGCCCTTTGGACTCGTCCTAGACAAGAAATTACTGATGAAGAATACATCCAATTGTATAAAGCTATTAGTTATGATTTTGAGGCCCCATTGACTTGGGCGCATAACAAGGTGGAAGGTAAACTAGAGTACACTAGTCTTTTATATATCCCAGCACGGGCACCATTTGATTTATTTATGCAAGCAGGTAAGGCACGTGGATTAAAATTATATGTTAATCGCGTATTCATTATGGATGAAAGTGAGCAGTTTTTACCTAATTATTTACGTTTTGTTAAAGGAATATTAGATTCTAATGATCTACCATTAAATGTTTCTAGAGAAATCTTACAAAATAGTAATATGGTTGATTCGATGCGTGCAGCTCTTACTAAGCGAGTATTGGGCATGCTAGAAGCTATGGCTAAAGATAATCCAGCTAATTATCAAAAGTTTTGGTTAGAATTTGGGCAAGTATTAAAAGAAGGACCTGCAGAAGATTTTGCTAATAAAGATAAAATTGCAGCTTTATTACGGTTTGCTTCTACTAATACTGATTCTACCGAACAAACGGTCTCTTTGGATGAATATATTTCGCGTATGCCGCAAAGCCAAGATACAATTTATTATGTGGCAGCAGATACTCATAATGCTGCTAAGAGTAGTCCACATTTAGAAGTGTTTCGTAAAAAATCCATAGAGGTTTTATTATTATCTGATAAAATTGATGAATGGTTGATGAGTCATTTAACAGAATTCTCAGGTAAAAATATTAAATCAGTGGCTCGTGGGGACTTAGAATTAGGTGAGCTAGAAGAAAAGTCTACCGAAGAGCAAGAGATGCAAGCCCAAGAATTTAAAGATACTTTAACTAAAATGCAAGAAATCTTACAAGATTCGGTAAAAGAGGTCAGAATTACTAAAAGATTAACTGAGTCGCCAGCTTGTATAGTAACTGATGCTAACGACATGACCCCTCAAATGGAGCGATTAATGCGATCTGCAGGACAAGCTGTACCTAAAAGTAAACCTATTTTAGAGCTTAATCCACAGCACTTATTAGTGGCAAAGCTAGACACTGAAACTGACGCGCAACGCTTTGGTGAATTGACTCAAGTATTATTTGACCAAGCCATTTTAGCCGAAGGCGGGCAGCTAGATGATCCTGCATCCTTTGTTAAAACATTTAATAAATTGTTATTAGAAGTATCCAATTAATTGTCTAGCATTAGGTAAATAATTTATTAATAAACGGCCGCTAGTAAAGTGGCCGTTTTTTATGTTTGTAAAAACTTGATGATTTGTTTTGGTCTTAAATTATAAAATTTTTTCAAAGATTAGCTGCAGCTTTTAAATACTTTTAGATTATTTTAATTTAAATTAACTTGTAGTTAAGCCAAACCCTTACTACATTTGATAGTATGCATATAATTAATTTTCTTTTAGCTATTTTTATACCTTATTTTAGCTTATTCCATAGAATAGGGCCCACAGGGGTTATTCCTAGCTATTTTTTTTCACGCGAAGCCGCCTTTATATCTAGCTTATTTGCAGCATTAGTGTTTTATTGGGCAGGTTTTTTGCGCTACAAGGTTGAGTATAAAAAATGGACTGAAAAAGATTATTTCATTTTGTTAGCTATAGTCTTAATCTTTTTTTTAGTCTCTAAAATAATTCTAGCTTATCCTTATTATTGGGTTGCTAGTATATTTGCTTATGGCCTAGGATGGTTATCAGTATCCTATGGTCAAGTGCAAGCTAAAATACCTTTGAGAATTAGCATATTATTATCCTTAGTATTATTAGCTTTTAGTGGATTTATTTTAATAGGTATGGCGTGGTTTAATTTTACCCCAAAAGATTATTATTATTATAAATTTTTGGTTTATGATTTTATTCAATCAACATGGAATTATTTAGAAGAACTTGCAGATTTTAGTTAAAACATATTATTTATTTTTATTTAATACAATATAAACTGCAATTACAGTTAAACAAGCAAGAGCAATGGGCGCTACACTTGCAATTATAAAGCCATAGTCTATTAATCTAACAGATAAGTAAAAGCTTATTCCTGTGCTTATTATTATTGGTAGAGCATAAGGTAATTGAGTATGCACATGCTCCATAAGTTTTACCTCTGAGCTTATAGCACTCATAATTGTAGTATCCGATATAGGCGAAGTATGATCGCCAGCCACAGCCCCAGATAAAATGGCAGCTAATACCGGAACCATTAATGGCACTGAACTTAACGCATCCATATTAGAAACATTGGCAAAAGAAGTAAGCATTTCAATGGCAATGGGAAATAATATAGCTGCAGTCCCCCAAGAAGAGCCTAAACTAAAAGCTATTATTGTGGCTATGTAGAAAAAAATGGTTGGTAATAAATTAATGCTTACTTTGCCAGAAATTAATTTAGCTATTTGTTCACCAGTGTGCAGCTCATCGCGCAACAAATCGCCAAGAGACCAAGCCAAGATTAATACACAAATTGCTGGAAACATAAGCTTAGCACCAATATAGATATTATTAAGACTTATTTGAGTACTAATTTTTTTAGTTAAAATAAAAAATATACTAGTTACAACTAAGGTTAAGCTGCCACCCGTAAATAAAGCTAAGGCCATATTAGAATTTAGCATAGCCTTAAAAGCATCATTGGTGCCGCCCAGCATTTTCCAATTACCAGAATATAAACATGCTACAGCTATAGCCAATAATAAGGTGATAATGGGGCCAAAAAAATCAAATAAATGGTTTTTTTGTTTTGCTGCTTTTTCATAATTAAAGTCTGGTGTTTGTTGTTCTATTTTACGCATAGGGCCAAAACTAATTTGCTTATAAACTAAAAAACAAGTACTGATATATAATACAAACGAATAAAACAAAAACGGCAATATTTTTAAATAGACTGAAAATGGATTAGCAAAGATTATCGGGTTTTCACTTACCACATCGTTAATGCCATTTTCTCGTAAAAATCCCATAATTGCCGCTACCCAGCTAGAAAAAGGGCACAAAATTGCCATAGGGGCGGCCATAGTGTCTACTAAAAATGCAAGCTTTATTCTAGGGACCCCTTTGCTGTCTGTAAGGGGGCGCATTACAGAGCCGACTGTTAAGCAGCTTAAGTAATCATCCATAAATAAAAGTGTTGATAAAAAAATAGAAGAGGTTTCAGCGTCTTTTTTAGTTTTAATATTTCTTATTGCAAAATCCCGATAAGCATAAATGCCTCCTGAAGTTTGAATGAGAGTAACAATAGCTCCCAGGGCTAATAAAAAACCAAATATATATAAATTATTGGGATTAGCAAAGGTATTGCCTAGAAAGATGTCAATTAACTTACTTGCGTTTAAGGCTGGATTAAATCCATGGCTCATAATGGAGGCTAAAAGAATTCCGCTGCAAAGAGACAACATTATCCTATGGGTGCTAAGACCTAGAATAAGGACAATGATTGCTGGCAGAACAGAGGTTAATGCTTCCATAGGCCAAAAATTGTATCAATTTAGTATTTTAATTACCAGGATTTTATTTAGATGCTAGCTAAAGGTCTATCCTTAATTGTATATGCTTAACTGTACTGTAAATAATTTGTTAGTATATGCAGGCTTAAGTAAATTCTAAGGTATGATTATGGAAAAAATTTGGTTAAAAAACTACGAACCTGGCGTAGCACACGAAATTGGTGAGCTAGGCATGCAATCTTTGCTTGAGATGTTTGAAAAAAATTTTGCAGAATTTGCAAATATGCAGGCTATAGAAAATATGGGGAATGTATTAACTTATGCTGAATTAGATGCAGAATCAAAAGCTTTGGCAGCCTTTTTGCAAAATGAGCTCCGAATTAAAGCTGGGGATAGAGTAGCTATTATGATGCCAAATTTATTGCAATATGTAGTAGCAATCGTAGCAATTATTCGCATAGGAGCAATTGTAGTTAATGTAAATCCATTATATACCGTACATGAGCTTGAATATCAGCTTAATGATTCTGGAACTAAGGTCTTACTAGTACTTGAAAATTTTGCACATACAGCTGCTGCAGCTTTACGTAGAACTGATGTTGAGCATGTTATTGTAACTAAAATTTCAGATTATTGTGGACCGCTTAAAACTTATATAGTAGATTTTGTAGTGCGCTATGTTAAAAAACTAATTCCCCAATGGCATATTCCAGGACACATTGTTTATCGGCAAGCTATAAATAAAGGCAGACACCAGACATGTTCTAGGGTGGCAATAAATTTAGAAGATATAGCTTTTCTTCAATATACTGGCGGCACTACTGGCCGCTCTAAAGGAGCTGTATTAACTCATAAAAATATGTTATCTAATATCCGTCAAGCTTGTCTGTGGCTTGACCCCTCGCTTACCAAGGGAGAGGAGCTAATTATAACTGCACTTCCCCTTTATCATATTTTTTCACTCACAGCTAATTTATTAACTTTCATGAACTATGGCGCGCTCAATGTTTTAGTAACCAATCCACGCGATATTTCTTATTTTATTAAAACTATGAAAAAATTTAAATTTACCGCTATAACTGGAGTAAATACTTTATTTAATGCATTACTAAATCATAATAATTTTAAACAAATAGATTTTACTAATTTAAAAGTAGCTCTTGGTGGGGGCATGGCAGTTCAGCAAGTAGTTGCTAACAAATGGCAAGATGCTACCCAACGTCCCTTATTAGAAGCATATGGCTTAACTGAAACTTCACCAGCAGCATGCATTAATCCTATGGATCTTAAAGGTTATAATGGCAGCATTGGTTTACCTATACCTTCTACTGAAATTAGCATCCGTGATGAAAAAGGGAGAGAATTAGGAATTGATACAGCAGGCGAATTATGGATAAAAGGCCCGCAAGTATTTAAGGAATATTGGCAAAAGCCACAAGAAACTGCTCAAATTTTCAGTGCAGATGGTTGGCTGAAAACTGGTGATGTTGCCACTATTAACTCTGAAGGCTATTTATATATAGTTGATAGAAAAAAAGACATGATTTTAGTGAGTGGTTTTAATGTTTATCCTAATGAAATTGAAGATGTTATTGCCATGCTAGAGGGAGTGCTTGAAGTTGCAGTTATTGGGGCTCCCGATGAAGTCGCAGGCGAGATTGTTAAAGCTTTTATAGTGAGAAAAGATCAAAGCTTAGCTTCAGACACTATAATTAATCACTGTCGTAAATACTTAACTGGTTACAAAATTCCAAGAATAATCGAGTTTCGCGAGGAGCTACCTAAAACCAACGTGGGTAAAATTTTGCGTAGAGCCTTGCGCGAAACTAACAATTAAATAAAAATTAAGTGATTTCAGCAGCTTCAACCGATGGCACAATAATGTTTAACTCAAGGATTGACAAATCATTTTCGTGCTCTAACTGCACTTGAATTTTATCTTGATCTATTTTGGTGTATTTACTAATTACTGCCATCAACTCCTCGCGTAATTTAGGCAAAAAATCTATGCTATTGTTTGCGCGCTGGTGTGAGACTACTATTTGTAGGCGCTCTTTAGCCTTAGAAGCGGTCTTTTTTGTAGCAGGTTTGAAAAAATCAAGAATATTCATGGTGCCCCCTTGATAGAAATTTTTTAATAAAACCCCATTTATTTGATTCCTTTAATATAATAGGGTCTTTATTGTCAATAAGAGTATCCACAGCATGCATATAGGCGGCTTTAGCATCGCTCTCGGCATCAAGGGTTACAGGAACTCCTTGGTTAGAGGCGTTTAATACTGATTGAGACTCTGGAATCACACCTAATAAATCTATAGCTAAAATTTCTTGAATATCTTCTATAGATAGCATTTCTCCACGCTTAGCTCGGGCCACGGAAAAACGCGTTATTAGTAGATACTTTTGTACTTCTTTGCCATCAAGTGCTAATTTGGAGTCACTATTAAGTACGCCAATTATTCTATCTGAATCACGCACTGAAGAAACTTCAGGATTAGTAACAATAATTGCGTACTCGGCAAAATGTAAGGCCATTAATGCCCCGCGCTCAATTCCTGCAGGTGAGTCGCATAAAATATAGTCAAACTCTTTTTTTAGTTGTTCAAGAACATGGAGTACGCCTTCTTTAGTTAAAGCGTCTTTGTTGCGAGTTTGTGAGGCTGGTAGGACATATAAATTAGGCTCACGTTTATCTTTAATTATTGCTTGATTTAAACTGGCTTCTTCATTAATTACATTTACAAAATCATAAACTACTCTGCGCTCACAGCCCATAACAAGGTCTAGGTTACGTAAGCCAATATCAAAGTCTACAACTATTACTCTATTACCACGGCGGGCAATTTCAGCACCAATAGCTGCAGTTGATGTGGTTTTGCCAACCCCTCCTTTACCGGAGGTTACAACTATTACTTTTGCATTTTTAGTCAAGGTGATTATTCCTAACATTAGCTTTAATTAAGACTAGCAAAGAGCTGTCTCCCAATCTAATAATAAGTATATTTTATAAAATATCAATCATTAAATATTATAATCTACTAAGCATCAACTCTTCATTTTGGATAAATATTACACTTGGATGGCCAATAAGTTCTGGGTTTATATCATCTATTACTTTATAAATACCAGCAATTGAGATAAGTTGCGCTTCAATTTTGCTACAATATATTCGAGCTTCTTTATTGCCATTAATACCAGCTAGCGCTCGACCACGAAGAGCACCATAAACATGTATATTGCCATCAGCCAAAATTTCTGCCCCTGGGCTTACTGAGCCTTCAATAATTAAATCACCATTTTCAGCATAAAGTTGTTGGCCTGATCTAACTTGGGCAGTAATTAGCTTACTTTTGGGCATTTGATTGTGGATGCTTGGGAGTGATGCTTTAACATCGTTTTTGTTGGAGAAATCACTTAAAATTGCCAGGCCTTGCTCTTTTGCCTCCTGAATTTGTTGTGGACTACCATTTTTAATTCCAATAGGAATTATTTTAAATTCAGCAATTATTTTTTGAATCTCAACAAACTTTATATTCTCTGAGCAACTACTCATATATTTTAAATCTATTACAATAGGCGCATATTGAAAAAATTTAGGCGCTTGGTCTATTTTGGCTTTAAGTTGCTGTTTTAAATTATCATAATTGTTTGAATATAATTGAAGAGTGGTTAAAGTAAATGAACCACCGGTTAATTTAAAACTAATCTTAGTTGGAGTTGCCTCATTTTGCATATATCCTCGCTTTTGTAGCAGAATAGACTATATTTAGGTAATCTTTCAACTTAAAATTTCTTAAAACATTTTTTGTGGTGGCATATGATGGCAGAAGTTATTTATCAATTATCATTTAGCCGCGCGCAAACTCATAATATAGATGTTACCGTGCATATTAAAAATGTGCCAGCGAAGCCGCTTATCTTTAGGTTGCCAGCTTGGGTGCCAGGTAGCTATATGATTAGAGATTTTGCCGCAAATATCAGTGATTTAAAGGCACATGATTATAGTCAGAGTTTGGCAATAGAAAAAATAGATAAGTCTTCTTGGAAAGTTCAAAGCTCAAGTGAAAATTTATGTATTAACTATAGTGTCTATTGCTTTGATAATAGTCCCCGCGGTAGCTATGTAGATTTACAGCGAATATTTATAACAGGTGCTATGGTTTTTTTGGAAATAGTTGCTAAAAGGCAAGCTCCAATATTAGTAGCGATAGATAACGCCAATTTAGGGTTAAATATAGTAACCCCTTTATTAGTGGCTCAAAATCCCACACTGCCTGCAGCATTTAATCAACAAGCAAGCGTATTTGTCGCTAATGATTATATGGACTTGTTAGAGCATCCAATATTACTTGCAAACTATCAGATAATAGAGTTTAGTGCCGGTAATACTGCGCATAAAATTGTATTAACTGGAATGCTACATCCAAAGTTAGATATTCAACGTCTGCAAATGGATGTAGCCAGA